>Ga0157366_1000662_pt1 | contig 14757 bp, 10 predicted proteins | sample AttbisABBM1_FD_113149 | JGI IMG/M metagenome (GOLD analysis project Ga0157366, IMG submission 113149) | Fungus gardens microbial communities from leaf cutter ant in Botucatu, State of São Paulo, Brazil - Atta bisphaerica ABBM1 | ecosystem: Host-associated > Fungi > Mycelium > Unclassified ...
GGTGCCGCAATGCTTCCAGCGGTGGCGGCACGTCGTGCTGGGCCAGGGCGACCCGGGCGCAGGCGGTGTCCAGCACGCTGATGGCCTTGTCCGGCAGTTGGCGGCCGGAGATATAGCGATGGGAGAGCTTGACCGCGTCCTGGATGGCGGCGTCGAGCACCTGCACGCCATGGTGTTGCTCCAGCTTGGCGGCCACGCCGCGCAGCATTTCCACGGCGGTGGCTTCGTCCGGCTCCTCCACCTGCACCAGCTGGAAGCGACGCGTCAGAGCCGGGTCCTTCTCGAAGTATTTCTTGTATTCCAGCCAGGTGGTGGCGGCCAGGGTGCGCAATTCGCCACGGGCCAGGGCCGGCTTGAGCAGGTTGGCGGCGTCGCTGCCGCCTTCGGCACCACCAGCGCCAATCAGGGTATGGGCCTCGTCGATGAACAGGATGATCGGCTGCCGGCTGTTACGCACGGCGTCGATCACGCCCTTGAGGCGTTGCTCGAATTCGCCCTTGACCCCGGCGCCAGCCTGCAGCAGGCCGAGGTCGAGTACCCGCAGGCTCACATTCTGCAGCGAGGGTGGTACTTCACCCGCGGCGATGCGCAGGGCCAGGCCCTCGACCACGGCGGTCTTGCCCACGCCGGGGGCTCCGACCAGGATGGGGTTGTTCTGCCTGCGGCGCAGCAGGATATCGATGCTCTGGCGAATCTCGCCGTCGCGGCCGACGATGGGATCGATGCGCCCGGCGCGGGCGTCGGCGGTAAGGTCCTGGGTGTACTGCTCGAGAAAGGCATCGCCCTCCTCCCCGCCCTTGGCCGCGCCTGCGGCGGCCGTCGCGCGGCGCGGCGTTTCCGTGGAGGCGGCGAGCCATTCGTCCAGGTGCTGGCGGAGCGCCTCACGGGGGATGCGCAGCAGGCAGGCGGCGCTGCCCAGCAGCAGGCTGCGGAATTCGTCGCGATCGAGCAGGGCCAGCAGCAGCACGCCGGAGCCCAGGCGTTCCAGACGACGCACGCTCTTGAGCAGCACCGCCTGTTCCAGCCAAGCCACCAGCTGGCTACCCAAGAACGGTGTGCGGGTGCTGCCGGCCTTGAACAGTTGCAGGCTGTGCTGGAGCTCCGCCTCGACTTCTTCCCGGGTCAGGCCACAGCGCGGCAGCAGCACGGCCAGGTCGCCGCCACGGATGTCGAGCAGCTCCAGCAGCAGGTGCTCCACCTCCACCTGGTGATGGGTCAGCCCCATGCAGCGCTGCGCGGCGCGCTCCAGGGCCTGCCGGCTGGGTGCGTTGAGATGGGAAATCAGCTCGCCCAGTTCCATGTCAGGCCGCCTTCAGCTGCAAATGCAGGGTCAGGGTGTGCAGGTGCTCGGGGTCCGCGGCGCGCAGCAATCGTGCGCCGCGACCGAAGCGCGGTGGCGCCTGGCGCTGCAGCACCGTCGGCTGGCCACCGCGTAGGTGCAATTGCAGCCGGCAGGCCAGTTCGCTGCCGAAGTAGCAGACCCACAGCGCCACCAGTTCGGCGTGGTGCGCCCCACCAGGAAGAAAGGCTTCACCCTGAGTAGCGGCCAACGGTCCCAGCTCCAGCTGTACCCCGGCTTGGTCGTCCCAGAGATGGGTGCCGAGCAAGGCATCGCGGCCGAGGCGCAGGTTGCGGCCGCCCCGCGCCAACCGACTGCGATTGGCGATTGGCAGCACCTGCCAGGCACCGACGAAGGGCTGGGCCTGGGCCGGTACCCGAAAGTGCTGGCGCACCAGGTTGACGAAGCCGGCCAGGGAGCGACGGCCATTGCCGAACAGCGCCACCCGGGCGGTGAAGGCCGCATCGGGCAGGCGCTGGTGGCCCTGCAACGCGGCGGGAGCCAGGCCAACCAGGGCCTTGAGCGGCAATTGCAGCGGACTCTTGGCTGGCGGGCGAAAACCCACGGCTGGCCGCAGGTGCCGGTCGATGCGGTAGAGCAGGCTGAGCAGGCGGTGCTGGAACAGATCGAGAAATTCGGCCGGCGCCGAATCCTTGAGCCGGCTGCGCTGTTGCAGCCATTCCTGGTAGGCATAGGGCAAGGGACCATCGGGGCCGCCCAGGCCGAACATGGGGGTCTTTAGGAGCGGACGGTGTGCATCGTCCAGGTCCAGGTCGTCGACTTGGTTGGCGGCGAAACCGGGCGTCAGTGGGCCTTTGAGACGCACGGCCTCGCGCCGCGGATCGTCGCCCTCGCCTAGCGGCAACGCCTGGGGGCGCAGACGCTCCAGTAGCAGTAGCGCCTGGGTCAGCTCGAAGCGTTGCGGCGCCGCCCGCAGTTGGGCCGCTAGAGCAGCAGGGCGTTGCCGGTCCATGGCTGCCATGTCTTGATCTCCTTGTCCGCGAGGATCAGCACCGTGCGCACGAAGCAGTTGGCACTGACGTAAAGGGTAAGAAAGCGCGCGACCACCGCCGCGAACAGCACCGGGCTGGTGCCGTGGAAGGCTTCGGGGTCCAGCGTCAGGCGCACCTCGTAGCCCTGGCGCCAACCGCGCCAGGCATCGTCACCGACGCGGTCCAGCACCTTGTGCGAGGTCAGGCAACTGATGCCCTGGATCTGCCGGCGCAGGGTGTCGTCGCCGCGCAGGTTGTGCAGCGCCAGCATCTCCTTGAGCGCCGCCAGCGCGCCCGGCCCTTCCACCAGGGACTGCTGGTGGAGCGCCAGCAGGGAGACCAGTTGCCAGCGCGAGGCGCCCTGCAGGTCGGGCGTCACCTGGTCGCTGGGTTTGCGCAGCAGCTCGATACGGGCGACCGGGCCGGGCCGCTCGAAGAACAGGTTGGCGCCGGCAGGCAGCGCCTGAGCCTGCCCGCGATTGGTACAGAGCACCTCGGCGGTGAGGCTGGTGACCGCTGTGGCGATCGCGGGGTCCAAATGGGTATCCACCAGGCTGAGCTGCACGTCCGAGCCGCGCCGGCTGGGATTCAGGCCCTCGCTGCGCCGGGCGTGCCAGTACAGCGACGAGGCCTGTAGGTGGCCATGGCCATAGAAGGGGGCGACGTCCACCACACCGGTCTCGGTCATGGCCCTCAGGCTGCGGACGCTGTGGATCTCGACGCTGTTCTCGCGATGGGCATCGGCCACCAGGCGGTATTCGCTCTGGGTACCGCTGGGCCGCAGCGGCTCGGCGGTACGCGGAAAGAGGTTGACCGCCGGGGTGCAGCCGAGCTGCAGGTCGTCGCGGTGCAGGCTGGGCAGGTGGCGCGGCAGCCGCTGGAAGACCAGGTAGAGACTCAGTTGGGTAGAGGCCCCTGGCGGGATCGCCAGAGGCACATCGAAGAAGGCGAATTTCTCGGTGAAGGCGAAGTACTCGAACAGCAGTCGCAGGGCCGGATGCACGTTTTCCTCGTCCGGCAGCAGTTGCTCGCCTTCGGCGAAGCCGGCGAGGGTCACCTCCCCCGCCACCGGCTGCAAGGGACCGCCGGGCACACCGCAGAGCACCGCCTGCACGCTGGCCTGTACCAGGTCGGTGAGTTCGGCGGCGATGCGCGTGGCGCAGGCGAGGTGGAAACGCAACGAGGTCAGGGGCAGCTCGGGCAACAGGTGCTCGCCCAGCGTCTGCAGATCGATGCGCAGCGCCGACTGGCCGGCAGCGATTCCGGTGAAGGCCTGGGCTTCCTCGGCGCCGAGGAACCTCACGTCGGCGATCTCCAGGGGCCAAAGAGTGACCGGATAGGCAGTGCGAAAGTGCAGGCTCTCGCCGGCAGCGTTTGCGGTGAACAGCGGGGTGTCCCGCGGCAGGTGGAAGCCTTCCTTGAGGGTGCCCTGGGTGGCATCGGGCTGGAAGCGGACGATGCCGCAGGAGGGCACGGGGCGCAGCGCCAGCGGATAGAGCTGTTCGAGCAAGGCGTTGCTGAAGTCGCCATAGCCATCGTCCAGGCGCCGTTGCAGGCGGGCGGTGAGCAGGGCGAAGCCTTCCAGCAGGCGCTCCACATGGGGATCGGCGCATTCGCTGGCCGATAACGCCAGGCGCTGGCCGACCTTGGGGTAGCGCTGGGCGAACTCCTGCCCAGCGCGGCGCAGCCAGGTCAGCTCGCGCTGGTAGTGATCCAGGAGCGTGATGTCGATGGAATCCGTCATGGGCTCGCCGCTCCCTTCTCGCTCATGTCCATATGAAAGGGCAATTCCGCCTGACCAGCCGGCCCGCGTAGATAGCCCTCGATCACCAACCGTAGAGCGGTCGCCGCCGGTGTCACTGGTTGCAAGCTCACCGCCACCAGCCGCAGCCGCGGCTCGAAGGCGCGGATGGCGGCAGCTACTTCGCGGATCAAGCGCCGGCGTTCGTCATCGTCGTGTGGCGAAGCGGCAGTCCAGTCGGCGACGCCATAGTCGATCACGCTGCGCTCCATACCCGTTGGGCGACTCGCGAGGCGGGTATTGAGCAGGCGGCTGAGCTCGTCGCGTACCGATTCGGCGAGCCCAGTCCCCCCCTCCTCCGCCAGCCGGTCGAACAGTCCCGGACCCATGGGGTGGCCTCCGCTACTTGATCAGCTTGTTGGCGGCCAGATCCCAGGTGGCCGCCGAGGTGCCTTCCTTGGTGCCATCGTCCTTCTGGGCGGTCAGTTCCCACTTGATCTTGGTGAAGTTGAGCGACAGGGTCTCCACCGGCTTGCCACCCGAACCGCCACTGACGCTGACGTTGGAGATGACCGCGTTGGTCAGGGTGTAGACGATGAAGGGCAGGACCTGGCCACTGGATTCCGAGGCGTTGCGGCCGATGATCACCTTGGCCTCGGCGATGGGTTTGCCCGCGCAGCAGTACTGGTTGAGGTTGGGCGTGGAGGTGTCGACGAACTTGGTCAGGGTGAATTCGCCGATGTGCGGCTTGCCAGAGGTACGTTCCGAGTTACTGACGTCGTTGGTGACCTGCATGGCCACGTTATGGCTATAGGACATGACCTCGATCTTGTCCTTGTAGCCTTCGATGAGGGAATCGCCTTTGATATCGGCGCCCAGGTCCAGAATGATCGCGTCCATAGCGAAGAACTCCTAACGAAATGAAGGTGTGAGGTGCCGCCAACAAGATGCCGGCGGCTCAGGCCCGGACTTAGGCGGCGGCGGGCGGCGGCAACTCGGCCACCAGGCGGATGGAGGCGGTGAGACCTTCGAGCTGGAAGTGCGGCCGCAGGAACACCGTGGCCCGGTAGGTGCCGGGTTTGCCCGCCACCTCGAACACATCGACCCGCGCCTCGCGCAACGGATACTGCGCCTTGATGCTCTGGGGCGCGTTGTCGTTGATCAGCACGTAGTCGGCGATCCAGTTGTTGAGGTAGCTCTGCACGTTGTCGCGGGTCATGAAGCTGCCCACCTTGTCGCGCATGATCACCTTGAGATAGTGGGCGAAGCGCGAGGCTGCCAGCACATAGGGCAACATGCCGGAGATGCGCGCGTTGGCATTGGCATCCGGGGTGTTGTAGACCTTGGGCTTGTTGGCGGTCTGGCCGCCGAAGAACACCGCGAGGTCGCTGTTCTTCTTGTGGCAGAGGGCGATGAAGCCCAGCTCGTCCAGTTCCTTCTCGCGGCGGTCGGTGATGGCAACCTCGGTCGGGCACTTGAGGGTCAGGTCGCCGGCAGCGGTGGTGAAGGTGTGCGCCGGCAGCCCTTCCACCGCGCCACCGCCCTCGACGCCGCGGATGGCGGCACACCAGCCGTACTTGGCGAAGGCATCGGTGATGCGCTGCGCCAGCAGCCAGGCGGCATTGCCCCATAGGTATTTGTCGTGCTCGGTGCCGTTGACGTCCTCGACGAAATTCATACCTTCCACCGGGCGGGTGTCCGGGCCATAGGGCAGGCGCACCAGGTAGCGCGGCAGGGCCAGGGAGACATAGCGCGAATCCTCACTCTCGCGGAAGGAGCGCCACTTGATCAGTTCCAGGCTCTCGAAGATCTTCGCCAGGTCACGGGGGACGGCCAACTCGTTGAAGCTGGACATGTCGAACAACCGCGGACTGGCGCCGGCAATGAAAGGCGCATGGGCCGCGGCGGCGACATTGGAGAGCTTCTCCAGCAGGGCCACGTCCTGGGGATGGCGACCGAAGGCGTAATCGCCGATCAGCAGGCTGAAGGGATGGCCGCCGAAGGTGCCGTATTCCTCTTCGTAGATCTTCTTGAACAGGGCACTCTGGTCGAATTCGACCGCCTTCTCCAGATCGGTCTGCAGCTCCTGCTGGGTTACGTTCAGCAGGCGCAGCTTGAGCCGGGTACTGGTCTCGGTATTCATTACCAACTGGTGCAGGCCGCGCCAGGAGGCCTCCAGCTTCTGCACCTCGGGGTGGTGGAGGATCTCGTTCAGTTGCGCGCTGATCAACTCGTCGATGCGCGCGATGCGCTCGTTGATCATGGCGACGGTGTCCTTGTCCACCACCATACCTTCATCGAGGACCTGGGTGGCGAACTCCGCGAGCATGTCGCGGGCGTAGGTCTGCTGGCTGTCGTCGTGCGCCATGCGCCCTTCGGCGATGATGCGGTCGAGCAGCGTCAGGGTGGTGGTCTCGCTAGCGGACGCTTCAGCTTGCTTCTTGGCCATGCTGCTTCTCCTTCCGTGAGTTCAGATCAGGCGGTTTCTTCGGGCTTGGCGTCAGCGGCCGGCACGTCGGTCTGGGCGGAGGCACGCGAGGACTTGATTTCCTCTAGCTCGCCGGTGTTGGCCACGATCTGCTGCAACAGGCTGTCGAGATCATCGTTGCCATCGAGCTTGGTCAGCAGGTCACGCAGCCGCTGGCGGGCCTCGAACAGCCGGCGCAAGGGGGCAACCTGGTTGACCAGCTTGGCCGGATCGAAGTCGTCGATATGGGAGAAGCGCAGTTCGACGTTGAGCTTGCTGCCGTCGTCGCTGAGGGTGTTGTCCACCTGCAAGGTCGTCCGCGGGGCCAGGGACGCCAGGATTTCATTGAAGTTGTCGCGATCGATGCTGACGAAACGTCGCTCGCCGAGCTTGGGCAGTGGCGTTTCCGGCTTGCCGGAGAGATCGGCGAGCACGCCGACGACCAACGGCAGTTCCTTCTTCTCGATCGCGCCGCCGATCTCCACGTCGTAGGTGATCTGGACCCGCGGTGGGCGCACGCGGTCAAGTTTGTGCTGGGTACTTTCGGCCATCATCCCTCTCCATGGACACGCACCTGCCGGTACCTTGCATGTCCCTGCAACGCAGCTGATCGTGAGGCGGCCTGCCGTCGTGATGGCAAGGACACCTCTCCCTGAAAAAAGTTCAGTCCGGTGAACTAGTAAAGACAGTAGATTAGGGTTATAAATTTTGGAAGGGACTTTTTAGAATTTTTTCGACGGACCGAAAGATGACATTTTCAAGGCACGAAGTGCGCCACGGCTTCGCTCTCCTCGCCACCCTCTTGTTATTTTCAGGGTGTTCTTATTTTGGCCCGAGAGTTGCAATTAAAGAAGTAACCCTTGAGGTCGAGCGCAATGCGAACGGTAACGCTCCTGTCTCGGTCGATTTCGTCGCCACCTCGGATACTGGCCTTGCCCAAAGTCTGAGAGGCTTGACGGCCAGCCAGTGGTTCACCCAGCGCGAACAGTTCCAGCGTGACAACCCAGGCCGACTGAGCATCTGGAGCTTAGAGGTCGTTCCAGACCAATTCGCGTCTTTTAGCGACATACCCCTGCACGACGTCAAGGCACCCTACGTGCTGATCTATGCCAATTACAGCACTCCAGGTGCTCATCGCCTGCTCATTACCACGGAAAAAAGCGTCTGGCTGAAATTGGATGCGCGCGATATCCAACTCGTAACCCCATAATTTAAAGACACTTAAAGCTGTTTAATATCACTGCGCCACCACTCCAACTCGCCAAAGGCCTTTCATGCAAAAGATTCCCGATGCAGTTCAATGGCATGAAGGACTGCAATTATTGCCGCAGCACTTTCAATTACAGAATTTACGCGCTGAAACCCTGGCAGCGACCTTGGCGAGCGGTGCCCATCCCTGGTATTGGGGGATCGAGCATTATGAAATCGACTCATCTTCCCTGCTCGTCGGACAGGTCCGTCTGCTGAGCCTGAGCGCCATCCTGCCGGATGGCCTGCCAGTGGTCCTAGACCCTGCTTGCGATGACGCGGTGGAGCTGGACATAACCCAGGAGTTCGCTGAGAACCTCGGCCAGGAACTCTTGGTATCCATCGCACTTACGCCCTTGTACCGGGGCGGCCAGTTACTGCCGCTCAAGGGCCGACTGCGTTCTCTGGCAGGGCCGGCGATTCCCGACCTCGCCAGCGGCGAGTTCCCCGAGCCGATCCCGGTCTGGCGCCCCGCCTTGCGGCTGGTGGTGGACTCCTCGCGGCACGACTCGGTCCATCTGCCGCTGCTGCGGATCGGGTTCGATGGCACGGCCTACGCGCTGCGCCCCTACCTACCGCCCACGTCCCGCCTGTTACCAGAAAGCATCCTGGGACAGCGCATCGCCGCGCTCTGCGCCCAAGCCCGGGAAAAGTGTCAGTTCCTGGCCAATCGCCTCAGGCAGGCCCGGCAGAGTGCCGAGCTTGAGGACATCCAGGAGATCCGCACCCAACTCGTGGCGGTCTGGTCGGGTCTGCCCGTCGTCGAAGCCGCCCTGGGCAGCCGTATCGCCCATCCCGCGCACCTGTACCGTGAGTTGCTGGCCATGGCCGGCGCCCTGGTGGCCCTGGACCCTATCGCCGGCCTACCGGTCTTCAAACCACTGCGCTACCAAGAGCTGTTGGCAGGCTTCGACGAGGTGCTGGGCTGGCTCGAGACCGCCCTGGCCGGCATCCGCGGCGGCTATCGCAGCATCCTGTTCCAGCAGGACCAACAGGTCTTCTCGGTGGAGTTGCCCAACCGACAAGCCGCGCGGCAGGAACTCGTGGTAGGACTGCGCATGCCGATGGGGGCCACGCCCGCGGCCGCCCGGGAGTGGCTGGAGCGCTGCGTGCTCGGCTCAGCGAACCTGATAGCGACGCTAAGACGGCAACGGGTCAGGGGACTGGCCTTCAAGCCCATGGAGCACCGCGAGCAGATCGCCTACAGCGTGGGCGAGGATACCCGCCTCTTCGTGCTGTACGCCCAGGGCGAATGGTTCCAGCCCGAGGAGCCCTTGCAGATCGCCGCTTTCCATGACCAACCGTTGGTGGCCCCGCGCGAAATCGTGCTGTTCCAAGCCAACGAAACGCCTTGATCATCGCTCCACCTAGCCAGGGACCCTCTATGGACAGTAGCCCTTCCCTCGCCACCGCTGGCCGCTATTCCTTGAGCGGTGCCTTCGCGAACGCCTGGAAAGACTGGATGGACGCCCGTGAGCGGCTCGATGCCCTCGACTCCATCGACGCCCAGATGGCCTCCGCCACCGAGCAGGGACGCACCATCACCCACCGGCTCTGGCAGCGCGTCGCCCAAGTGGACGGCGATGCACGGACCGAGCAGGCCAAGGCGGTCCTCTATGCCTTCGTCGCGCTGCTCGACGAGCACCTGTTGTTCCAGCCGTGGGCCGGACAGGCGCAGTGGGGCGAACAGCTCCTGGAGGCCCGGTTGTTCAAAAGCCATGCCGCCGGCGAACGCATCCCTCTCGCCATCAGCCGCCTACTCGCGGCCAAGGATCCGGGCGATCGCGACCTGGCCAATGTCTACCTGCAGTGCCTCATCCTCGGCTTCTACGGCCGTCTGCGCGGAAAGAAGGGCGCGGTCCTGCACGAACGCTGGCGCAAGGCTCTGTTCGAATTCGTCCACCAGCGCCCGGCTTCCAGCGAGGGGCTGGTCGCTACGCTCGGTCGCCTGGCGAACGAAAGTACACCCCTGCAGCAACCACCCAAGGAAAGCCTGCCCGACTCACTGCGCCTGGGCGTGGTACTGGGCGCCGTGTTCATGTTGCTGCTCGTGGTCAGCCTGGTGGCTTGGTGGGATATCGGTCGCCCCCTCACCCCGGTGCTGAATGAACTCGCCAGCACCCAACCGCGCGAGGCGCTCTGATGGCAGCGCTCGGCGTACTCCTCCTCGGCGCCCTGCTGGTCCTGGTCGTCCTGCTGCTGTGGCTGAAGTTTTCCAAGATCAGGCTGGACGGTAGCAGCCGCAGCTTCTATAGCGCCCTACGCCAGTGGGAACAGGAGGCTGACGTCGTCGACCGCTACCGCGTGCAATGGGTACTGGCCCTGGGCGAACAAGCCGATACCGAGCAACTGGCCCGCGCCTGGGGGCTGACCGCCGTTAGCCGACCCGGCTGGTTCGGACGCTGGTGGCATGGTCCGGAAGGCGGCATGCTGATCACTCCCAGCATCTTCTTCACCAAGCTGCCGAACGCTTCCGTCCATCAACACCTCTGGCAGCGCCTGCTGCGCCTGATCCTCAAGCTGCGCTCCCGCCGCCCCCTCGACGCCGTACTCTGGGTCTGCCCCCTCGAGCGCCTGCTGGACGAGGAAGGGTTGCCAGCCTTCGCCGCCACGGCGCGCCGCAAACTGCTCGACGTCCAGCAGACCCTCGGCCTGAATCTGCCGGTGTATCTGGTCATCAGCGGTAGCGAAGCGCTGCCTGGCATGGCCGACCTGCTGGAACGGGCACCGGCGGACAGTCTGCAACGAGCCCTGGGCTGGACCAATCCCCACCCCCTGGAAACGCCCTGGCAAGCGGAGTGGATCGACGAGGCGTTCGCCCAGTTGGCCCAGGAACTGGCCAATGCCCTCAGCGAACTGGGCACCTTGAACGGCACCCTCACACCAGAACTCTATGCCCTCCCGCTGACGGTACAGCGGCTGGCCAGCCCGTTGCAGTCCATCGTCGAACCGGTGTTCCAGGGCATCGCCCCCGGGGAATCCCCTCGGCTGCGCGGCTTCTACCTTGCTGCCGCCCAGCTCACCAAGGACTCCGCCCGCTCAGCGGATGATCTCTATGCAGAGCCCGCCGCAACCCCAGCACTGCCCCAGGCGTTCGGCGCGGCGCTCTGGCGCCAGCGCATTTCACCCGAACGCGGCCTGGCCCAGCCCATCGCCCGGGTCGTGCACATCCGGCGGCGCTGGCAGCGGCTGACGGTACTGGCGGCCTTGCTGCTGGGCTGCGGCTGGGCCGGCGCCATGGCCTGGGCCTGGTACGGACGCGCCCACGATGCCCAGGTCCTGGCCACCCTGCTCGAACAGCCTGTGGGCACGGGTGATCGCCGACTGACGCCTCTGCAGAACTCACTGGCCCGGAGCTGGAGCCTGCTGAACCAGGCGCCCCGCTGGCACTTTTCCAGTCTCGCCCTGCCGGCCTCCTGGTTCTCGCCGCTCGATGGGCAGTTGCAGGCACAGCTGCGCGAACGCTTGCAGAACGAACTCCTGGGGCCCATCCACCAGCAACTGACACAAGACAGCGACGCGCTCAAGACAACCGGCACCACGGGTCGCCGCAGCGATACCAACGAGAACGACTACCTGCGCCAGGCCCGCGATCTGGTGACCCGTGCCACGCAACTGCAAGCGCGGGAAGGTCGCTACCTACAGGCCACCAGCAGCAGTGCGGTACCGCTGGACGAGCTGATCGGCCTGGCCAATGACCTGGCCCAGACAACCTACCAAGCGCAGCAACTACGCTTCCAGCGTTACTACAATGCCACCCTGCAACCCACTGCCAGCCACCCGGCGCAGGACTTCTATCCGACCTCCACCCGGCAGGAAGTCGGGGCACGCTTCCTTACCCTGATGCGGCTCTGGCTTGATCGGTTCTTCGGCACCGACGACTTCGCGAGCAGCGCGGGCTACGTCGTCAGTAGCCTGCAGAATCTGCAGTCCGGCCAGCGCCTGAGTCTCCAGGAACTGGAGGACCTCAATGCCAACATCGACGAACTGCGCCGCCTGGTCGAACTCACCAATGTTGCCTGGCAACAGAGCAGTGGCAAGGATCTGGTCCCCGGCTATCAGGAACTGCTGGAACAGGCCCGCGAGGCCCGCCTGATCGGCCCGCAGGTGGTGGACCAGATCGATCACTATGCCCAGGCGCTCAAGCGCACCTTCCGTGACCGCTGGATCGGTCAGCAAAGCACCCGGATCGGCGTGCTGACGGAGCAAGGCAGCGGCCAGTTGCAACTGCAAGGTGGCGTGATCAAGGTCGACCAGGCCATAGAGGCCCTGCTGTTGCAGTCCTTCAGCCAGATCGCATTGGCGGACTCGGGCATCCGGCAAGGCCTCTCCCTGGATGCGCTGGACGACAATAGCCTGAACACCGCCCTGGCCTACTACGACGATTACCAACGCTATCTCAAGCAAGGTGTCGCCGACTTGCCACCGACTTATCGCCGCGCCCTGCTGGCCACCGCCAGTGACGCAGCCCTGGGTGCCATCTGGCAAGCCCTGAGCAGCAAGACGCTCGGTCAGCCCCTGGACATCGGTGGCCCAGCGGGCACGGTCTTCACCGTCAACGTCGACAAGAGCAGCGAGATACTGGCGGCGCTCACGCAACTCGGCGATCCGGTACGCACCGAAGCCTTGCGGCGGGTGCTCAATCAAAGGGCCACCCAGGACGTCCGCCGTACCTGGGCGGCGATCAACGCCCTGCCGGTCTTTGGCAAGGCCCTGAATTTCGACACCTGGGATGGCCGACCCGATTTCGCCGCCCGGCAATACCAGGCCGCTACCCCTCAGGATCTCAAGCAAGGCTTCGAGCAGCAATTCAGAGTGGCCAGCGACTATCTGAGCGCGATTCGCCCTGCCCTCGCCTGGCTCGCTACGCAACGTGACGTCCTGGGGTCAACCGACCAGGTGCAGCTCGACTATCTGAACGAGCTGGCCCTGGACTTGAAGAAGTACAGCGAACAGAACCCCACCTCTGCGCTGGCGCTCTACGAGCAGCTCGTCACACGGGACATCAACAGCATGGACGCCAGTACCTGCCGCACCCTGCTGGCGACGGCCCCTTTGCCCAGCGGTAGCGGCACCCTGGCCCAGCTGATCCGCAACCAGAAGGCCAGCGCCCAGAACGGCTGCGCCCGCCTGCAGCAGAATACCGCCCAGCAATCCTGGCAGCGCCTTACCGGCTACTTCCAGCGCTACCTAGCCGGACGCTTCCCCTTTAGCTTCGAGCAAACAGCGATCGATGCGAATCCCGAACGCGTTAGCGCCTTCCTGCAACTGATCGACAAGGAAGTCCCCATCGCCCTGGCCGCCGCCAAGACCCCCCCCTCTCCCGACAGCGCCGCCGCCATCGCCTTCCTGGAAAACCTGCAGCAGGCCAGGGCTTGGCTGGCCCCGCTGCTGGTCGGGGACAAGGATGCGATCCGCGGAGTCGATGTCGAGGTGCACTGGCGCACCGACCGCCAGGAAGAGCGACGCGCCGATCAGCTCATCGAATGGACCCTGCATGTGGATAGCCGCAGCATCGCCTTCCCCGGCGCCCCACTAGGCCAACTGCGCTGGAGCGTCGGCGACCCGGTCAAGCTGGTCCTGCGCTGGGCGACCGGCAGCAGCCAGCGTCCCACCGCCGATCCCCAGCAAGCTGCGCTCGGGGTATACGACACCGAAGCCGGATGGGCATACGAAGGGCCCTGGGCACTGCTGCGCTTCATCCGCGACCGCCAGGCCTACGAACGGCTGCCGACCGAGGATCTGAGCGATCGGCCGTTGGCCTTCCAAGTGCCTACTCGCTCCGCGGTACCGGGTGAAACCTCGATGCTCGCCTTCATCCGCGTGTCGCTGATGAGCGTGGGCGGCAAGCAGCCCCTGATGCTGACGCCCTTGCCGACCAACGCCCCCCTGTCCCCCTTCGCCAATCCACCCATTTATTCGGCGCTTTCGCCGCTGGTGCCCAATGACTGACATCCCTAGACCACCCAGCATCGAAGCCATTTGGCCGGCCTTGATTTCGCCACTCCCCGAACCGGAACCGACCGGCCTCAACCTGAAACACACGCCGGAATACGACCGGCTCCGCGAACTGCGTCGAGAGGATGATCAAAGTCTCCCCATGGGGGTCTGGGAAAGCCAGCCCAAGCGCAGCGACTGGGCGAGGCTTGAGGAATTGGCGGCAGCCTTACTCTGCAAACGGAGCAAGGATTTGCTGATCGCCGCCTGGTTGGGCGAAGCCTGGATTCATCGCCATGCCCTGCTGGGGTTACGCTCGGCCCTGGAACTCATCGTAGAGCTGCTGGAGCGCTATTCCGACCATCTCTACCCCCGAGAAGCCGGAGAGGATGCCAGCTGGCTCAGTGCACCGCTCGCCTGGTTGTTGACTCGCTATCGCCAGTTGATCCTCCTGAAAATCCCCCTGATCGAAGACGATACCCTAGAGGCCTTTACCTTACATCTCTGGGAATTGAGCCAAGCCGAACTGGTACTCAAGGGCGACGACAGTCGACAGAAAGCCAAACACCTCGAAGCCCAAAATCGACATCGCGAGCTGTGCGAAGCCATCAAACAAGCGGACACCCAGCATCTACTGGTTCACAGGTCCCTATTGGAGGACACGCACCGACTCTTGGCACGCTTGGACGCCTGGATCGAAAACAACCCCACCGATGACCAGCCATCCTTAACGCCGATGCTCGACATACTGAAGCGCTGGCAGGGGATGCTGCAGGAGGCAATCAAACTACATCCGGGCGCCACATCCCAGCTCGCCGAACCCAAGGAGTCCGAAGACGTGGAACCGAACACGGAACACCCCACCGAGCACCCTACTGCTTCAGAAAAGCCCGGGCTCTCGAACGCTGCTACCTGCATCACTTCCAGAAGCCAAGCCTATTATCAACTGGCAAGCATCTCGCGCTATCTGAAAGAAGCGGAGCCCCATAGCCCGGTGCCCTACCTATTGGATACGGCGGTCAAATGGGGAGAC
>Ga0157366_1000663_pt1 | contig 14755 bp, 9 predicted proteins | sample AttbisABBM1_FD_113149 | JGI IMG/M metagenome (GOLD analysis project Ga0157366, IMG submission 113149) | Fungus gardens microbial communities from leaf cutter ant in Botucatu, State of São Paulo, Brazil - Atta bisphaerica ABBM1 | ecosystem: Host-associated > Fungi > Mycelium > Unclassified ...
TCTTTTGAATTTCTTTTTCTTTTTATTAATGATGAAGATGCATGTGATACTGCAGTCACATGACATATCACATAATGTGAGGTCATAGGCCTACAGCAGACTAGAGTGGTCTCAATGGATGACGTCAAGGAGTATGTTAACTGCATAACTACCTTATAGTATATACATAGTACACTTATGAACAACTCATGGATGATGCATGGACTTTAGGGTAGGGTAATTATTAGGTAGCACAAACCATGTGTAATTTATATAAATAGGGTAGCAATACAGCAGAGACTCCTTGTTGAGTTCTCTTGTGATTCCTATATTGATAGCTTACTGAGAGCTTTGCTGCCTTGTGTGATTATTGGACTTCGTGTCTAGTGATTGCCACAACACTCTGGGTCTAGGGCTTGGTTAATATCATAAGGTAACTGTACTTCAAACATGTTGTTGCTATGATTGCATTAATTGTCAAGGGCCAGTCTCTCTGGAGGAATATATTGCTGGGAAGAGTTGAAGGTTATGCCTTCAATTGGAATACATTGGTTCATTGTATTGTTAGTAGGGTCAGCCACCATACTGACTTGAATGTTCTTCTTCCCCGGTGTCACATACAACAATTGAGGTGAATTGATGGGCTCTATTATAGCATTGCTATCATTATCATTGTTCATCGTCATTCTATCATGGTAGGCAACCAATGATACAGTAAAAGAAATGGAGGTTTCCCTAGAAGATGGTTTGTCAGGAGCCAGAGTACAACCCCTCACCTCATTGTAATTGTCAGAAGTATTTCTGACAGCATTTAAGAAGTCCATCCCCATGTAGCCAGATGTATTCATGGTTGGTAAAGTCATATCTGAAGTAGAGTCCGTTTTTGTTGAAGAAAGAAAGTGTTTATTCCCAGTTTCTCTTAAAGGCGCTACCATACGAGACGGTGGACAAGGAGAGAGAAGGGATGTGACGGCCTGTCTACATACTCCGTGTAATAAATTGCTGATTTAATAAATTCATATTTAGGACCACGTGACTGTCCATCACCCACCCAGCTTGATTAAACATTCTTCAAAAGAGATTCTGTAAAATGGACCATTTGGACCTCGATACGCTTATCGCACAGATTACTTCCTCCAATAACCCTCGAGAGCTGAATAACTATCTTCGAAATATACCGAACGACACACGAGAAGTCGTCCTTGCGAGCACACTTTCTTCAGGTCAAGATCCTCTGGGAATCTTAGATGTCAGGGTCAATACTCTTGGAGTTTTGTATATTTTGTGCGTACAATCTCGTCCCAAATAACTGAATATCCGTAATTGAAACCAGATTGGCACTCAGGTCTGCCAGGATGATTGTTCATGGCGCTGTGCCACCTCCATGGCAGGTGGTAGACAATTTTTGCCATAATTTTGACCTGGACCAGGCTCGCTGCGCCCCTGAACGTCGTATGTTTCTCAATTCTGCGCCTAATGCATTCATGTTTTGAAAAATCAAAGTAATTGCTTTTGGGAAATCCCTGCAGCGTCTGGCCTTACATTATAACAACGTCCGTCTCTCTTTTTCATTCAATATCTAATCGCTTAGCACGTACGCCTTCAGAAAATAGCATCAATAATACCCCTCCGTGCGCTGATTCGGCGATTCTCCCCTGACCCATCGTACCTCACTGCTCTTCACCCTGTATTCCTTCTGGTATGTCTCATTTTCTAAATCATCCGTGGTTATTTCACCGATGGAAATATCATGTATAGCTCTGTGTCTCTAATCGTCGATTCACAGATGCACTAACCATCCTCCAACATCCCATTACCAACCTAGATACCACGGACATGACTTACATTGACAATCTTGTCTTCCATTATCTTGGAGGTATCGCTTTAGTGGCATTGAAGATGTGGCCAACGGCAGAAGAATTGTTCGAGATATGTGTCACTGCGCCTGCCATGGTGCCCAGCGCGATCCAATTAGAAGCTTTGAAGAAGATGCACTTAGTTCAATTAATCTCGAGAGGGAAGACCGAGGTGTTACCAAAGTATGCCCTACCAAGTCTGATTCGATTGCTAAAAAACACTCCATATAATGCATTCGTCAACGCGTATCCACATGACATAGATGCACTCAAAGAGATAGCGAAGAAAGAGAAGACACTATTTGCTATGGTATGTTCAGGCACTTCCTCCGTTACCAGCAGTAATATGGACTGGATATGTAGGAGAAAAACCTTGGGTTAATAAATCAAGCGATCGAGCGTGCACCACGATGGGCACTCAAGAAACTTATTGGCACATACGTCACGCTGAATCTGACTGATATCGCGCGTCAAGTAAAACTTGACTCGGACGATCAAGTTCGCGAAATGCTACTCAACATGGTTTGTCTTCTGCTTTCATACTCCACGTAAAACAATCATTGCTATTATCCTGCTCCCGAAAACAGATTGAATACAACGAAATCTCTGCCCGTATCTCCGCTAACGGCACTGTAACATTTTCAGATCCACCTCCGACATTCACCCGATCTCGAGTTGACGATCTCCTTCGCTCTGTACAAACCCAAACTGCACTCCTTTCCCAGCTCGATCTGGATCTCGGAAAATCTCGTGAATATTTGGCCAAGGTTGTCAGGTTGAAAGATGACTCGTGGGGTGCTGCTGAGGAGATTTTGTACACTAGTGAAGAGGGGCAGGAGAGAAGTGGTGTTTGGGTTGAGGACCCGACGTACACTGTTTGAAGGGACGGTACTCGTGCTGTAGATGCGCGTAATGTATGTAATTTTACAATTCACTCAATGACCGTGTTTCCGCAACTAAATGTCTGGTTCCCACGAGTCGCGGCGAACAGGTTGGAAAATATCTACGTGATACCCACACCCTTACTACCCTCTTTATAGAGATGAGTCACACCTCCCTGCAGAAACCCAACATACCTTGATTCTTGATTACGTACTGATTGAATTACAACCATCCCATTCCTGTCCAAAGCTTTTTCATGGTTCTGATTCCTACAAATGTTCGCTGAGGGATCACAACAGCTCCACAAGCGGAGCTGAATGGGGTTTAAAGCTTCGGCTCGAGCAAGACGGACTAGTTCCTCCTTCATCATTCGTCTCTTTCATATGGTGCTCAAAAACATATGGCTCCCTCCTCTATGCCTGTTCACGGTCTGTGACCACAGTCGTTTCATTTCATTTTATTATTTTATTTCATTTTTTGGACTTAGAATTAGAGGTTAGTGTGATATTACAGATAATATTATACAGCATATATTATATATGTTGATTTTAAGAACAATGCAATCTATTCACTTAATTTTCTAAAGAAGCTTGTTATACAGTATAAAGCTTACTGTTTAGGAGTGTATTAGCCAAGAAAAGCATTTACAAGCAGATACTACCTGTATATTCCTTTCAATATTCTTTGATTCCTGATGTTAATATTGTCCTCTTTGAATTCTTTAATATACAGTTAAAGGCTAGTATTGTATAGTTCTTGTTGCACTCTAGCATAATCTCTTTTATACTTGACTGTCAGAGTTGTGAACAATGGACTAGACTCTATTATATTTTCCTTTTAGTTTTATCTTCTTTCTCTTATTTTCCTTTATTTTATTTTATTTTATTTTCAGTTTTCTTTTCTTTTATTTTGAACTTAGATAGAAGAAGTAGCATAATGTTACATGTAACAGAGACATGACATCTGTCACAGAGTTGTCACATATATCACAGTTACACCATCATGTGACATAGAAAAAATTGTAAAAAGTTCTGGAACAGATGATATCATATAGCATAGTAATAATATATTGGCCTTATAGAAAGTACATGTACTTTAGGGTAGGTTAGTTATAGTGTGTGCACAGACCATGGTCTGTGGTATATAAGATAGACTAGTTTATATTTAGAACTCTATTGAGTTCTTTTATGTTACTCAATATAAAAGTTATCTTTTACTCTTATACAAGATCTTAAGTCATAACATTGACCTCTGTCATTATCATCTTCACTTTCTCTGTTCTCTAGTTGATCTCATAATTGTAGCAAGCAAGCTACAGTATTTCTAGAATTACACTCCACTTCTGACCTCTAATTACATTGATTTCTGTCCTCTCTCTATGCCTCTGATAATAAATATGAATCTCTACCATATGTTGTTAAAATAACCATCCACATTCCTTACATATGTTGGTCTTTCTATTTTATTTAACTTAAACCCCTACTTCCTTGCAAATTTCAAACTCATGATCAGTTCTATTACTTTACTATCCAATAATGCCTTCACTGTCACCCCTTTCTGTGTATTAATCCTTTCTAGACCAATTTTCACTGTAATCTCTCTTAGCATGTCACTATTATCCAGGTTACAACAGAATATATTATTTATTACTCTACTAAGCATTGCAAACCTATTACTATTAGAATCTAATTGAGGACTATTAAATTCTCTTTCTCATTTAAATTATGATTTTTTCCATTGTCCTTATAATCAACTCTTTTTTCTTGTTCTACAATTTCCCTATTCTTACAATTTCTTGCAATATAACCAAATTCCTCACAATTATAACAATTCCTTCCCTTATTTACATCCATAGTATATAGGTTGTGTTGAGGTACAAACCCTGTTTGCTGCTGTTGTAGATTTACCATGACTACATTAGTCTCTTTAACTCCTTCTATTGGAGTAGGTTCTACCAGTACCTGCTGTTGAGTTTCTTATCTTCATGGCCAAACTTGGGACTGTGGTAACCATTACCTGTTTGCTTCTTCAGCATTCATTCTTAGTGCTGAATTCCCAGTCTCTTTCCTTTCTCTTAATCTCTCCTCTTCTTGTCTACTCTTCTTCTAGTGTTTATCCAAGTTTGTTGCCCTCTCATACTATTGCTCAATACTTTTCAGAGGTCATTCTGCCTCTATTAATTTTCTCCAAATTACTTCATTCATTCCTCTCTTAAATTCTTCAATTAACAGTCATTCTTTATAACAACTCTCTCTTGCTGCTCTTTTAAATTTCTGAACAAATTCCTTCATTGTTTTCCCTCCTTGCTCCACCTTCATTGTTTCATCATCTCCTCTTTCAAATTCTTCTTTCAAATCTGACAAAAATTTCCTTACTGTTGTATAACTTAGATTTTCACTTTCTAAATCCTCTATTACATTTTTTCCAAATATCTGCTAACTCTCTTTGTACATATGATAGCATCCACTATACTTGCTCCTTTACTACTGTGTTTCTCATTCTCATTCTAATAAATAGCTTGTATGCCATTAGAAACTCTGAAATTTTACTTGCAGCCCTATTGAATGTTTGTAGCTTAACCACTTTTATATTGGACCTAGTGTTAGGTCAAGAAACTGCTGCTGCTCCTGTCAATGTCTAAAGCTATGCCTATATAGTGGTAATTTGCTTCTGATATTGTCAGGTAATCTACTCCATTTGATTTGGGTCAAGTTAACTTATGATATTATAAAGTAGTAGAAATTTGGTATATAATGATAGTAGTAGTAATATAAGAGGTGAGAATATGTATAGAGATAAGATAAAACCAGTACTGGTCTCTTTCTCTGACTTATAATCTGAACTTGAATCTATCTTAGTAGGTATTAGTAGGCCTCCTTCTTATTCTATCTCATACCATTTACTAACTACTTAATGACTAACTACTATCCTAAAGAATTGTATACAATCTTATTCTAAAAAGAATGTTCTATACTAGATAGTACCTGAAAGATTATTGCCATTCTCTTACATGAACAGGTCACAAAGAGACACTATAGCATGGAGCTACTACTTGAAAAAAACTATCTAACATGTTTACAAAAGATGATGTATTCAAAAAGCATCAGTGAACTTAACACAATCTAAACAGCTAAGCTTTTTCTATCTAGCTAGTATATTTCTTATATTTAGGGCTTGGCAATTCTTCTTGACAAAAGAATGGTGTTGCTCTCTATCAAGAATAATGAGAGAGTAAGTGAGAAAGGGCTCTGAGTTGGGTGGTTTCAAGAATAGGTATCAAGTTCTAATATTACAACTTAAGCCTTAGTAATGAGTCAAAAGAGAAACCTTGTATAAAATTTATATAAGAAAACTTAATAGAGTTCCAAGTATAAAGTTGTCTATCTTATATATATGCTAGACTAATAATTCATGCTATACTAAATCTAGCCTATTCTAAAAGCCATGCATACTATATGCTATTGATATATAGGATGATATTATTGTTCTGGAACCTTTTACAATATTCTTTGTGACATGTGACAATTTGTGACAATTATATGTAATATCATGCTTGCCCCTAATCCTAAGTCCAAAAATAAGAAAATAAATAAAATAAAAATAAAAATATGAAATAAAATGAAAATAAATAGAGTCTACTATCATTAACTCTGATACTTAGCACTTTTCTAAAATCTTTCCTTCTATAAGAATCAAGTCTAGAATAAAGCTCCTATCTTTCCTCTATAATTTAAGTTTGTCTTGGCCAAGAAAGATTTTAATACTCTCTCTAACTACTATAAATAGAATCATGCTATTGAACTGATTTCTAGTATAGAGCCTGAGTTATCAAAGATATACTTTCTATCTACTATAGAGTAGCCTAAGCTAGATAAGTTTATTGTAGAAAATCTCTGCATTAGACACATATGACTTTTGAAGTCTCTTATTGCTATACTAGTGTTTTTTATCAGGAAAAAGAATGGATCTCTTTACCTGGTGCAAGGTTATAGAAACCTCAATATACTTATAATCAAAAACAAATATCCACTCTCTTTGATCTCCAAGCTTGTTACAAAATTCCAAGGTATGTAATACTTCACCAAGCTGAACATATGTTGGAGATCTAATAATGTTTACATCAAGCCTGGTAATAAGTGAAAGACTATCTTTTGTATTAACTGCAGACTTTTTGAACCACTTGTGATGTTTTTTAGTATGACTAACAGTTCTGCTACCTTCCAAACTATGATAAATGATATCTTTTAGGACCTCATAGCTGAATAAATCATAATTGTATACCTAGATAACATCCTAATATTTACCTAGATACTGGAAGAATATCATAAGACAGTTCACCAGGTTTTAGAGCAGAGCACAAGTTGTTTTTACACCCTGAAAAGTACAAGTTTGACAAATAGCATATTAAGTATTTGGGTCTGGTTATTTCAGAGAATCAAGTCAAGATAGACTCCACAAAAGTAGCTGGCATTCAAGACTGGCCTATCTCAACCACTTATGTAAAGCTACAGGTATTTCTGAGGTTTACTAATTTCTACCAGAGGTTTATCTATGGTTTCTCTGATATCACTTGTTTTCTTTTTAATATTACTAATAGTAACAGTATATGAATCTGAAACCTTATACAGTAAGCAGCCTTTAAGGCACTGAAGAATGCCATCACTGTAGCTCTTGTGCTAATTTCTCCAGACACTTTTGCTCCCTTCAATATCAAATTTAACAGCTGTTCCCTGGCTACACAGGCTACTGGTTCCTCTTGTTAGCCTGATCTGTTATCCCAGTGGATTTTTAATAGAAGACTATATTCTTCTTCTTCAATTACCAGTTCTTTTATTATATATACTGTTAAATACTCCAGTTTGAGCAATATCATATCCTCATTATCATGTGAAATATCCCTATGGTCCAGCCTTTGAGATAGTGTATCTAGTTTATCTATAGACTTATTTAGGCAGTGATATAGAATAAAATCAAACATTACTAGATACAACAACCATCATGCTTATCTACAGTTAAGTTTCTTAACTGTCATGAAGTGCTCTAGATTTCTATAGTCTGTCCAAATCTCCACAATGTTTGGTATATCTTTCAGAAAGTATTGCTATTTATTAAGAGGCTGGATAATTGACAACATTTACTTGTTATGAATCTTGTAGTTGCACTCAACAGAGAAAAGAGACTTTCTGAAGAATATTACTAGATGCTACTTATTATTCATCTTTACTCCTGAGAAAGAACTACTTTTGTTACATAGTTGAAGCTATCTGCTTGAATGTAGAAGAGAGTAATAGAGTTCAGAGGCTAGAATAGGTGCAGATATGATAGTAGTCTTCAGAACATCAAACACCACTTGCTGGTCTAGAGTTTATGTCCAAGTACTATTACTACCAGTAAGATTGAAAAAAAACTATACAATAGATGAAAACCTATAGATAAACCACTGATAGAAGTTAGTAAAGCCTAATAAGGCCTGCAGCTTGGTGTAGGTCCATAAAATAGGCCAATCTTAAACTTTAGCTATCTTAATAAGATCAATTTTAACTTGATCTTCCAAATTTACTAGACCTAGATACTTAATTATCTATCAGTTAAACTTGTACTTTTCAGAACACAGAAACAGTTTGTATTTATCTAAAACTTCCATAACCCTAAAGACTACTCTGTAATACTCCTCTAATACTTAGGTTGTTACGACTCAAAGACTTTAGAGCTAATCAATGAATAGAACCTTATATTAGAGTTAACATAAGAGAACTCAATAGAGAACTTCATACAGAATTGTCTACCTTATATACTAAAAGGCCCTGGTCCATGCTAATGATAAATACTCCTGCTCTAATGTTCATGCCTTAACTATGAGTATACCATGTGTTTTTCATAAGATAAACATGCTATTAATATGTCTTATTCTCCTCAAGTTTAGGCCTATGATATCACCTCATGTGATATGTCATGTGACTGTAGTCACATGCCTCTTCATCATCTATAAGAAGTAAAAGTACAAGTAAAAAGTAAAAGAAAAAAGAAAAAAAGGAAGAAAGATAAAAATAAAAAAATATTAGAAAAATGTTGAGTCCAAGGTTTGCAACTCTAACACAGGTAAAGATCAGGATATTATTCAAATACATTATTATAATACCTTCTACTATAAGATTCTAAAAGATGTTATTTATCATAGTCTGGAAGATGGCCAGGCTATTAGTCATATTAAAAAAACATTACCAAAGATTCAAAAAGTCTGTAGTTTGTGCAAAAGACTATCTTTCACTCATTATCTGGCTTGATGTAGATGTTGTTAAATTTCTATCAGATGTCTAGCTTAGTAAAGTAGCAGGCTTTTTGGAGTTTGGTAACCAGTTTGTGTTAGAACAGCTGGGTGAAAGAGTAGAATACTTCAAATCTCTAGGAAATTCTAAGAGAATAAGATGGGAATTCCTGAAGATGACAACTATTCTATATAATAATAGATTCATTATAATATGTTAGAATTCTGTTTACATAAGCAGAGAATGATAGTACTCAAGTAATCAGGAACAGTTCAGAATAGAGAGACCAAATTAAAAGAGAGCTAAAGTACACAGAAAAGTAGATAACAATAGTAAACTACAGAAGATTACAGAATATTAAAGAAGAATGAGAGAATACAGAAAAAGGGAGTTAAATGATATATCTGAATAGTTAAGAGTATTTGTATGCTACTCAAAGAAGTCTAGGGTATAGAAAAGCAGATCAGCAGATAAGTATAAATACTAGAAAGAGTTATAGAATATGGATTATCTAGAAAACATGGAAGAGAAAAGTCTCAGAAGAGCAAGTCTCCTTACATCCATTCTCTCCAAGATTGCTGCAACTCAAAGTAATAGTAGGAGACTTGAAAATTGCTTCAAAGTCTATGTGGTAGATATATCTTGGTACATCCAAATACTTAAGATGAAATTTAGCAACTCAATCTAGAGCTAAAACCTCAGAAACATCTTCCCAAGAGTTGTTCTCCAAGCCAAATTTCTTTCACTTGATCAAATACTACAGTTATTTCCAGTGCTATTTACTATTGAATATCTCCTCTACTTCCTACTCTTTATTACCATTTACAATGACAATGGCAGAAACTACTATTGTCTTCCATCCTGAAATTGGATCTTCAAGGGCAGCTATTATCTTTATGATATTGAACACTAGATAAAGTCTTCACTATTGGTGGGGAATTTTTAGCTTGTATGCTATTGGTCTAACTTGCTTTTCTACTTCAAAGAGACCTAAATGTTAGTGTGACAACTTGACTAAAGGGCATGTTGTGTGAATGTCAGATGTATCCAGATATATCTTGTCATCTGGTTAGAAGATGGAAGCAGAGATTTGGTGTTGATTGTAGTACAAGACCATATCATCTTGAGATTTTCAGAGTGTTGCCTTTGCCTCTTTAAGAGTGGATTTCATTTTTTCAATGAACTATGAGACTGATTCCAGCTCAAAGCCCATCTATGAAAAATGACCTATATCAAGGAAAAAGAGAGGCTGTTGAATGACAAAGTGCATATGGTTGTTATATTGAAACTTTGCTAATAGTAACAGGTTATCTCAGTCACTTTGCTGTTTATTGACAAAAAGCCAGAGATATTTGTTTAACTCCTAGTTTACACATTCAGTCTACCTGTCTGACTGTAGGTGCCATGTCATGGAAGTTTCTGTCTTGATTCCAAGCAATCTATAGAGTTCCCAAGTAAAAATGGCCACAAACTGTAGACCTTTATCTAAGACTATGTGTTATGAAAGACTATTCAGTTTCCAGATATTATGTAAGAAAGATTGTGCTACTCTTTCTACTATGATGATAGTATAAATTGGAATAAAATAAGCTTATTTTAACACTGAGTTTACAACTGTCATCACTACATTATATCTAGAAGACTTAGGAAGTTCCACCACAAAATCAGTACTTAGGAAATCCCACCAGAAGTCTGGAACTAACAGTGGATGAAGTTGACCAATTGAGAGATATTACATAGGCTTGGTCCAAAGACAAAGATCACAAGTGCTAACATACTAGCTAATATACTATGACATCTGAGACTACTAATAATTCTGTAAAATAAGCTCTAGTGTCTTTCATTGTCCAGCATGTTCTACCACTTTGGTGTTATGGTGTAAAGAGATAATACAGTTCTTAAGGTCAGAGATCTGCAAAACATACATCTTACTTCACAAGAAAAGTAGGCCATTCATCTCTAACTACTCAAAAGAGTGTAGGGATTTCACAGATAAGTGTTAAAGCTCTCTAGCTGTCTTAGACACTATTTTTTCTTGTTTCCTACCCTGGTTCTCACAATGGATGTCTTTAAGAAAATTATGTTTTTTATCTTCCAGAGCAAAACTTTCTATAGCATGAACTATAAAAAACTTTGAATAGAGGAGTACTATGTTCTGATTGTTTAGTGTCCCAGTACTGTAATACAATTGCCTAGACAATGCATCTGACTTTTCCATAAACGTTTCAGGCCTGTGATGAAGTAAGAAGTCAAATCTAGTTAGATAAAGAAACTACTAGGCTTAACAATGATTGAACTTCTTTGTTGGCATAAAGTACTCAAAATTTTTGTAGTCAGTCCATATTTCAACTAGACTTGCTACTCTCTCCAAGAATTATCTCTATTCTTCCAATGTATGAATAATTACCAACATTTCTTTATTATATATTTTATATTTCTGCTTGACTAGAGACAAGGACTTGCTGAAAAATGCAACCAGATGCTATTTGCCATTAGCCTCTGACTGCTGAGAGATGACAGCTTCTGTTATGAAATTTGAGCTGACTTCTTCTATATGAAAAGGTTTTGCATCATTTGAAAAAACCAGCACAGGCACAGAAGTAACTTGTTGTGGCAACCACTAGTCAAGATAACCAATAGACTACTAAAGCAAACTTAAAAACAAAGTATCTTATAAGAATTACAAGAGAACTCAACAAAGAGTTTCCAATATACTTCTATAATATATATACTACTAGTACAAGTCTTACACTAGATTATACATGTTGTTTATGAGTTTACCATACTATTACTACAAAGTGAATATGTTATAACCATGTCTTTGACATCATTGTTCCAGTTTTTTCTACCATGTTCTAGACCTATGACATCACATCATGTGACACATCATGTGACTGTGGCCACATGCCTCTTCATCATTAAAAAGACAAGAAAATCAGAAGAAAATAAAAGAAAAATCAAATCAAGAAAAATAAATAAAAGGAAAATCAAAATAAAATATCAGAGTTCAAGTGTACCATAACATAACTGTATTCTTTTGAGCATCAAAGAACTCTTGCTGCTTGTTCTCCCAGGTCCAAATGCTAGACAATCTGGTAAGGTCAAAAAGAAGATAGACTATAGCAGAGAAATCTTGGATAAAATAATAGTAGAAGTTGATAAAACTTAGAAAGGCCTGGACAATACTTCAGGACTTTAGAACAGACACAAACTTTGGAAACCTTGACTTGGTTTATCTCAACTTTATTTTTAGAGATGACCAACCTCAGATACTTTATTTACTTCTGCTCAAACTCACATTTCTCTGGGTGGAGGAAGAGTTTGTACTCAGCCAAGATCTCCAAGACTCTTTGCACTGCTCTTGTATACTCCTCTAGGGTCTGGGTGAAGATTAGGATGTTATCCAGATATACAACAACAATTCTCTCCATAGTCAAATCTTAGAAGATGTTGTTTATCATTATTTGGAAATTCACTGGACTATTGGTCATACCAAGAAATATCACAAGAAGCTCAAAAAGACCTCTGTTGGTATGAAATATAGCTTTCTATTTGTCTCTGAGTTTAATCTGAACATTGTTAAATCTCCAACAAACATCTAGCTTTGTAAAGTACTTAGCTTCTCAAAGTTGAGAAACAAGTTCTGAAATGAGCAGAAGTGGATACTAGTTCTTGACAGTAATGGAGTTGAGTATACAGTAGTCTTGAACAAGTTGGAGCAAGCCATCCTTCTTATTGATAAAAAAACAAGTATTGTCATAAATAACTTGAAGGAACAGATATAACTAGTTTTGAGATTTTCTAAGAAAAAGACATCAAGCTTTGCCTGTTCTGTAAATAAGAAAGAATATGCCTTGAATAACTTTAGTTTCAAGCCAGAAACAAGTTTTATAACATGATTCTACCAATAATGTTCCAGAAGAATGTCAAATTCTTCCTTTACAAACATAGATTCAAAATCTTGAGTATAGCTAGGGAGTAGAACTGGATTCTCATCCACTGCAGTACTTTTCCAGAAGATCTTAGAGAGTCTCTGGAAAGTAGTGACTATAGTTCAAATATCAGCAGATAATTTCTCCAGAAGAATATAAGTTAGAAATACTTTGTCTCTTAGTTCTCTACCAAGTCTTTCTCCCTCTATTGTCATTTCCAGCTTCTTATTATTTTCTGAGATCTGAGAGAATGGTCCACTTCAACATATAGCAATTGTATACTCTTCTACTCTTCTTGTCTTCTATAGATCTTTATAACCATCATATCTTGGGAAATAATATGTTATCTTGACTTTCTCTTTCTCCTAGTTAACTTCCAGATTGTAATCTTTGAGCCAGGAGTGTTATGACTTAAGACTTATAGAGTGAAGTCAGAAAAAGAACCTTATATACTAAACCTAGCTTACTCTAAAGAATATATATACAATAATAATATTATTCCAGGATATTCTATATATTTTTATGTGACATGTGACAGTTTGTGACAGTCACATGTGATGTCATGCTAACTCCTAACCCCAAGTCCAAAATTTAAAAAATAAAAAGAAATAAAAATAGAGTCTACTATCTTTGATTTTGACATGGAGTATTCTAGTATTAGGTTCTGTTTGCCCAAACTGGAAACTACATGCAATATCTACTCTGAGTATATTTTATACTGTAACACTATGTTAACTACTTCTGAAATTTAACCAGCTTCATTAACAGTTCTATTGATACTGAATATAGCAATAGGCTGAGAGATCTTCTGTGTATTGATCCAATACATCCAAACAAATTTCTTGTTAAAACTTCAGCTGTACCAGAGTCTAAGAGAGCTTAGATAGAGTATTATTAGTAGATATCTGTAGTGTTCAGCTTAACTTAGAGATAAAGGAACATTTCTTTTGTATCCAGAGAACTAATAGTAGAATATAAAAGGAGTTGCTTTTCCCATTTTGAACATTTGATAGATAAGGGGAAATCTTTGTGAAAATGTGAATAAAGAAATGTGTCTGGAAATTCACTAGAAGTTTTATCATATTCTTTTACTGGTAATATAGTGAATTTATTCACCAGTGACTAGAATGCACAAATCACTGGTCACTATGCAAAATCCTGTTTTAATGATTCATATCTGTTATTTGAGTAATCTATATTTTTCAGCTTATACTGTTGTGGATTTTTAACATTCTTGAGTGTATTGAACCTTATATTAATTCTTTTTATTACTTAACAGTTAGCTACCTTATATCAATTCTCACTGGGCATTTTTATAATAGTAACATCTTATTTTCAGCATGGAGTAGAGTCTTTGAGTAGCATTAATATCCATAGGAACATCCAGGGAGAGAGTTGGTGCTAGATAATGTGAATATGTAGGAGTTGTAGTAGAATATAAGTGAAGATTGGGAGTGGGAGACAAACCCCAAGTAGAGGAAGCACAAATATGTGAAAGTACTGTTTGTTATGACTTAAAGCTCGAAGTGTTAAGCGATAAGACAACTCTTGTATTGAGTAACACAAGAGAACTCGATAGAGTTCCTAGTACAAAGTAGTCTACCTTATATACTACTACTCATAGTCTGTGCTCACTACTGTGCACCCTACCCTAAATGACCATGTGTATAACATGAGGCCAACATGTGTTGTCCATGTTGTATGATGTCACTTTATTCTAGAACCTTTTACTCCATTCTTTCAAGTCCTGTGATCAGTCTTGTGACTATGCCATCAAGTTGTGACTGATGTGACAGCATGACTGATAAACCCTAACCCAAGTTGTTCTAAAAATAGAAAA
>Ga0157366_1000665_pt1 | contig 14733 bp, 19 predicted proteins | sample AttbisABBM1_FD_113149 | JGI IMG/M metagenome (GOLD analysis project Ga0157366, IMG submission 113149) | Fungus gardens microbial communities from leaf cutter ant in Botucatu, State of São Paulo, Brazil - Atta bisphaerica ABBM1 | ecosystem: Host-associated > Fungi > Mycelium > Unclassified ...
AAGGTTTTTAACGTTTTTTCCCTTGTAAATTTATTGAATATGTCTATTTTTTATGGTATAATATTATACCTTTTTTTATAAAAAAAGTGGTTTTTTATAAAAAAGTATTACTTGTTTTTTTATTTATTATTTGTTAAAATATAGATATCATTATTAAGAAAGGATGATAAAAATGAAAAAACTAACAGAATATTCTGTTGAATTATTTTACGATAAAAGCGAAAAAGATACTGCTTCTATTTATTATTTGTTGTATAGCAGTATTAATAGGGAGTTAGTAGATGAAGGTGATTTTTTTAATTTAATTAAAGGAACTAATTTTACCGATAGGAAAAGTTTTTTGCAGTTAACAATACACGAAGAGACCACAAAAAACAGAAGTATCTTTATTAATACTGTTGAAATATCATATTATAATTTAAGATATATTTATATTGATTGAGTTTTTAAGGCTGAATTTATTTTTAGATTTGAAGATGATATTTTGAAGAGTATTGAAGCGAGCAGAAGGATAATTGAATAATGACTGATAAAGAATTGATGAAATGAGCCCAAGATATGCGTAATGCAGAAAGAGTTGAATTAAGTGAACCTATTCTTAAACCGTATAAGTTTGTATATAGTAGAGGTATTTCCGAATTTGAATATTTTTCTCTTATTTGGGCTCAAGATATAGCAGAAGCGGCAGCTTTAGCGATGGTTATATATGAAGATGACGAAAACATAGAAGTTGTGAGTGTTAAATTAACAAAGGAAGTAAAAATTAATGATTAAAAAATTAGAGGTATTAATTTAATGATAAAATTTAGAAGATTATTAGGGTTATTAGGTTCAATAGGAATTACTGTAGTAGGGACTACTGGTGTTGTTAGTTGTACTACAAAAAATAATTATATTGGTATTGCGAATGTGAATGCAAATAAAAGAATTAAAACCTTCCAATTAACAACTTCACCAAAAGTTTATGAAATAAAAGGAAATTTTACTTTTAATAATGTTTTTGAACAAGAAAAAAAAGTTGGTTCTTTTTGATTTTCTATTAATGGTAAATTATCACAAGGGCAATATGTTTATACTAATGTTTCTCAATGATCTTTAAATGAAATTTTTAAAGATGAAATAACTATTGTTATATCTTGGTTTAAAAGTGAGTATAGTTTGCAATATGTTCTATTATTAGAAATTAAAACAGATTATAATTTAGATTTATATTTAAAAGGAGTTATTTAGTATGTCATTGTTGCCTAATGAAATGATAAAAAAAGATTTGGACTATTTACAAGAAAAATTTTTAAAAGTTGATTTTGATAATAAATTAGATGTTTTAGAATTTAAGAAAGAATTAGATAAAACTTTTAATGTTATTGTTGCTTATTACTTTGAATTAGCTGATTACTTTTATAATGAATTCTTAATGAGATTTAATAAAAAAGTTAAAAAAAGTTGAAGGTGAAAATTTTAACCTTCCTTTTTTTTATGGTATAATTATTTTGCGAGTTGTTAGGCTTAAGACCGAGAGACGAGCAGGTTAAAACAAACCTTCATCAATAACGGGTATAGCGTGATGAGAAATAAATTTACTAACATATAAGTATTAAGAGGGTAGACGTGCTATATAACGTTCCTTATATATGTACTGGCTCAGTGTTGGACTGAGTAAGGGCAGGAACTGGGGATACCTAAGTTTAAACGATATCGTATATCCTGACTGGTGAATGCGAGGGGAGAGCATCACTAAAATATTATTTTGCAAAGGAATATTAAGAATGGAAAAGAAAAGAAAAAATCACGTTCATTTACGAATTACTGTAGAAAAAGAAAGTATTGATAATATTATTAGAGATAATAAATTAGCTTTTTTATATGATACTATAAATGAAATTGAAAAAAAGGTATATACATATGACGAAATGGATTGAAATGATGCATTAAAGACAATTTTATATTTTGCTGATAAGTATCTTACTTTTGAAGTAAGTTTATACGCAGTCGAAGGTTCGTTTAAAGATGTTATTAAGGATAGGGAATAATGGCAGTATCTAATAAATATTTAAGTTATCACTTTGAGAGTGGTTTTTGAATTAGTGCTACTGGTACTATTTATAAAGAAGATAAAAAAGGAAACTTAATTAGGGTTAAACAAACCAGAGACCAAGGACATAACGGAGGGGCTTATTTAAGAGTTTACTCTTCTAAGTCTAAAAAACGCTATTATTCACATCGTCTCGTTGCTATGGCTTTTGTTGCAAATTTAGATCCTAAATTTAGAACAGAAGTTAACCACAAAAATATGAATGTTTGAGATAATAATTATAGTAATTTAGAGTGGTTAACCCCAAAAGAAAATCGTCAACACGCAAGAGATTTTGATAAGTCAAAATTATCTCTTGGTTATCGTTATGATAAAGAATTTAAAAAATGAGTTTTTTTAGATAACGAAAAATAATGATATGTGTTAATTATGTGTTATAATATTAATGCATAGTAAAAGCGCCTTAGTCGTAGCGTGCACCTAAGAAGGACAAAACGACTTGGTTAAACTACACCATAAAAGAAAGTATTAAAGAAGTGTTGAACTTCTTTTTAAGATGATTTTAAAAAAAGGATTAACAAATGATTAAACAAATTAAACCAATTTATAGTGAAGTTAAAACTTCACTAAAAAACAATGAATATTTATCTGTTGTTGCTGTTTTAGTAGATGCAACAGGTGAAGATGAAAAAATTAGAGTTTCTTTCAATTTACCTTTAACTCAAAAAAACAATGAAGCTTTAGCTAATATGTTTACTTTGAGTTTCGAACAAAATGAAGTAAGAAGCGAAGGCTGAAATAAGAGTAATACTTTATTCTATGTATCACCTGAAAAAGTTTTTTCTGATGAATACGATACTTTTAAATAGTTTATAGTCAAAAGGGCTATAATGAGATAGTAAACGTAAGCGGTAAAAGTGGCACACTCTTATTAGTTCGTATTAGACCGTTGCTTGCAATGTCTTTAAACTTGCATTAAAAAGTTAAATTTTTTATAGGTAAGTCTTTTTTAGGCTACCTTTTTTGGCGTAAGGAGATTATTAAATGGAAGAATTATTGGCTCAAATTGAAGAGTTAAAAAAAGAAATTGCCAGTTTAAAAGAAAATAAAAAAGAAGAACCTGAGGTAGAAGAAAAAGAAGAACCTGAGGCAGAAGAAAAAGAAGAAAAAGAAGAAAAAGAAGAAACTGACGTAGAAGTTGAAGCATTAGAAGAAAGATTGTCTAATTATATTGATGATAAGATTGCTGAATTTTTTGAAGGTTTCTTGGCGACTGGAAATAAAAAAACAGTTGAAAAAACAAAAAGTAATAAAGAAAAATTATTAAAATTATTTAAATAGAGAGGATCATTTATATTATGGAAGATGTAAAAAAATTACAAGATGTAGCAAAGCAACTTGAAAAAACTGCTAAGGAAATTAACGCTTTACCAGATGAAGAAAAAAGCGTACGTATTCAAGAATTATTAGATCAATCAGGGTTAACTTTGGAAAATATAGAACAATTACAAAAAGCAATTAATAATGGAGCAGATGTAGATGCTACTTTACAAAATGCATTGGATATTGCATTACCAATTTTCCTAACTCAACAAGAAGACCACACAACAGTTCCAACAGGATATCATATGTTAGACGCTATTGTACCTGTTAAAACTGTCGAAAATGGGGCTATTGTTTTTGACTACCAAGATTATACACAAGGAGACGGAAAAAATGCTTACTTTGGGGCAATGGTTGGTAAAGGTGATTGAACTGAATTAACTAAGACCAAAGGAGAACTTGTAGGAATTGAAGGTTATAAAGTTTCTATGAATTATCATAAAACAGCGTTAACTTATACACCTTTATTTACTAAGGCACATAAGAACACTACTTTATTTGTGCTTCAATTTAACGATTTGTTAAAGAAAGTTTCTCAACCATTAATGGACTTTATGTTGGCTGTTCGTGCTAAGGTGTTGGCTGTTGGGTTATCAGCAGAACAAGATATTGTTTTATCTGATGAAGACATTAATATTAAACCTTCTACTTATGTTTCTGACTTTAACTTAGAAGCAGAAGATGGATATAAATTAATTGCTAAGTTGAATAACTTAATCCAAAACTTAAAACTACCTTCAAGAAATTCTTTAAAAGGAAAATCAGCAGAAGACTTTAAAATTAAAGGTCTTGCTACTCAATTAAAACGTTCATTAGGTTCAGACTACAAGATTGTAGTTTCTTATGAATTTATTGAAGCATTAGATAAAGGGGTACGTGCAGGAAGTTTTAATGAAGAATTTGCGAATGTAATTAATGAAGTAAGAAGTGCTTTCTATCCAATTTCTTTTGATGTGTTCGGTTCAGAATATGGAAATATTACTGGAATTGTTAATAATATTTCTGGAAATCAAGACGGAATGAGTGGAAGCACTGATATCATCTTGATTACTCCAAACACTTTACAAGTAATTAATCAATACGACGCTTCTAATACTTTTGGATTACCAAATAATACAACTGCTTTCAACTCTTGGGTTGACTTAGGGGTTGCAGTATCTAAATATGAAAACCAAATGGTACAACGTATTAGATTAGTAATTAGCGAAGCGAAATAGTTTGAAGGCTTCGGCCTTCTTTTTTATTATGGAAAGGAGATTGTATAATGAAATGAAATAGATGATTTTTAGGAATGTTAGGGCTAAATTCCACATTTACTAATAGAAATAAAAGTAGTGTTTTAAATGACGCTCAAATTTTAGAATTAATGGCTAAAACCAGTACTAATTTAAATTTTAGAAGTATGGAATTATCAAGCAATATTTTTAATTGAACTGAAGAAGGGTTTAATGATTATATGGCAGTTCAATATAGAATGTTTGGAAATTTTGTAGGTAGTTTATGGGATTATGATGAAAAATTTATTGAAGATATTAAAATTGGAAAATATGATTTCGAAACTCGTTTAATTGGTAGTGGAGAATTAGCATTACTTAAAAATGTTAAAACAGAAAAAAATAGGCTTTATTTAATGGATAAGTACGAAGTTATTGAAAAAGATTATTTAGATAATCCCATTAAAATTAGTTTTAAAATTAATGATGTAGAGTTTACTTCTGCAAATTTTGTTATTATTAAAGCAAATCCTCAAAAATGAAATAAGATTATTGAAAATAGCGGCTGATATCATATTGCTTATAGAGCCTTATGTGAAATTTATGATAATATTTCTAATGCTGCTACTAAGTATTTAATGCTTACTAAAAAGGATTGAAATAATGGAGTAGAAGTTGAAGCAGATGCTTTAAATGAGTTTATTGATAGTTATGCCAAAATTGCTAATTTTAGTGTTAAAGGTGTTAAACAAAACTCACTTTCACCAGATTATACACAAAGTTCTGATTTTGAGGATTTTAAAAATTCTTTATTAAAATTAGAGTTTGTGGATAGAATGGATAGCCTTTGAGAGACTTATTTTAATGCACTTGCGGAAGCAAAAGAACTTTTAGGAATTGCTTCAAATAAAAATGCTAAAAAACGTGAAAGACAGATTACAGGAGAAATTGATATTGAGGGAATTATTCCTAACGCTCAAAAGATGGCTATGTTTTATGAACGAGAATATGCTCTTAAAAAATTAGGTTATACTATTAAATTGGTAGAGGAAGGAGACGAACAAGATGAAAACGAAATTAATGAATTGAATTAAGAAGAATTGAAAACATATTTTAACTTTGGGATTAACTTGATTGTTGAACTGACTTAAAGGAGCTAAATAGTATGTGAACTTGATTATATAAAAAAGAAAAAAATAATTATATTCTTTTAACTTGAAGCGAATGAAATAGCGGAGATTTATGAGTTAAACTTTTAGATTATGTTGAGGATGAAAAATTGCAAAGATGAATTAATACTAATTCTTCTCTTTTTGATATGCTTTTTTCAGAAAGTTTTGTAAGAGTACCATTTTATATTGAAAAAGAAAGAGAAAAACAATATAAAATTTTAGTTGCGTGAGTTGCTAAAATTATTTTAGAAAATTCTGACAAATATTTTAATCTTAAAGAATTTAATAGCACTTCATTAATTACTAAATTTAAAGATAAATTATCTGCTGATTTAGAAAGTTCTTCTAATTATAGTAATGAGGGAAATAATTCTAATATTAGTACTACTGAAGATACTAACAAGAATTTTCTTAATAATCAAACTAAATTAGTTAATGAAGATGATTGAAAAAATAATAAGTTTTTATCTAATAGTACTGATAGTAAGACTAATGATAAAACTAATTATAATTTTGAAGGTAAGGGAAGTAATTCTGAAACAGTTAAAAGAACTCTGGAACAACAACAAAATATTAAAGAAATGTTGCAAACATTAGACAAAATAAAAAATGCTGATATGTGATTGTTAGAAGTTTTATCAAACGAAATTTTAACAAATAATATTGTTAAAAGAAGAAAGGATTATTAAAATGGAAAAATTAGATTGAAAAGGAATAATTTCAAAAGTTTTAGGTTGAGGTTTTCCATCTGTTTTTTGTATTCTTGGTTTGGTATTAATTGGGGCACATAAACAATTTGAAATGGAAGTATGATGAGGAGTTATTATTACTATTTTAGGTTTATGTATGTATTGCTTTACGATTATTGCTGAAAATAGAAATAATCAACGAATATTAGAAAATGAAAAATTAACACAACAAGTAAAGGAACTTTCTCAGAAAGTTGAAGCGTTAACAATTGAAAATGCGATTTTGAATGAGAGATTGGAACAATATACACGAAGACCTAAAAGTATTGATGAAGACGGATTAGAAGAGGAATATTAATTATGGGATATTATATTAGTATATTTGAAAAAAATAGTAATTGAAAAATAGTCCAAAATGTTATTAAAGGGAACTTTTATAGCGATGTTGTTTCATTTGAAAATAATGTTGATAAGGTAAAATTTATTCAAGAAAATCTAACTCCAATTGTAGAGGGTGAAAATAATTGACAAGATTTTAAAAATTTTACTGAATTTATTCCTGTATGAGAGGATGAAATTCACTTTACATTTTTAAAAGACTTAGAAGATTTACAGGGAATTTTGGGACGTAGTAGAGATAAATTATTACGTGCTGATTTTTGTGCTGTAATTGATACTAATCAGATGACAGAAGAAGATTTTAATAAGTTTCAAAATGGAACTTTAACAGAAGACGAATTAATGGCAGGGACTTTTTTAAAGTTTTATACATTAGCAGCAGAATTAAATGCGGAACAGGTATATACTACTGTTAGTTTTGAGGCGGAATTAGATATTTTCTTTACTTATGATATTAATAATATTTGAAAAGAAAACGCGCAAATTATAGTTGAAAGACAAGTGTTTAAAGACCAATGATTACAAAATAATGATGGATCTTATTCACCTTTGGTTTCTATTGATAAAAATTATATGTTTGATGAAGAACTTGATATTAGTAATAGTAAATTATTAAGTGATAAATATCATTTTTTTAATGGAGATTTTAAAGGAGCTATTTTAATATGTTCCCTTCAAAACGCTCAATTTCCTTTTAAAGATAATAACGGAACTTGAGACATTGAATTAGTTGATTTGCTATCATTTGACGCTAAAATAGTAAATAAAACTTCGGTAATTTCAAAATATTTATATATAGAATATAACACAGGAAATGTTAACAATGTCGTTCAATGACAATATAAGGGTAATAATAAATTTAGTATATTTAAATATCCTAAAATTCAGAAAATAGATAATATTTTTCGTAAACAAGAAAAATATATAATGTTATATTTATCAAAGGAGCAATTAGAGGATGATAATATTTATTATAAAGACGAATTTGCATTTTCTTATAATATGATATTAAATTCTCCAGAGGTGATTAAAATTATTCCTGTTAATACGGATGAAAATTTAATTTTTAATGAATATGGGGTTCAACCTAAAGTTATTGTTGCTGGAACTACTAATTTAACGACTTCTTTTCCTTCGACTATTGACGAAAAAGGAAATAAGGTTTATTTTTTTAATCAAAGTAATATAATTAATAACCCAGAAGATATAAAAGTAATAAAAGGTTTTAAAGAAAGAACTTATGATGTTTGATTAGATAAATTAAATAATTATTCAGATGATTATAACCCTAATCAGTACGCTAAAATGTATTCTTCGTTAAATATTACTTATGAAATTATTAATAGAAAAAAACAATCTTTATTAGTTATTCCTGAATTGTTGCAAAATTCTAATAAATTTTCTATATTAGAAAATCAAGTAATATTACCAGAAGGAAATTTTTCATTAGTAAAAATTGATGAAGGTTATTATAAATTAGGGGATTTAAGAACAGAATTTACTATTGAAGGTGTAGATGATTTGATGATGTATCAAAATAAGGATAATTTTATTGAATATATTAAAAATAATAACGTATCAATTAATTTAGAGGCGCGAATAGCAAAGAGAGAAAGAAAATTCGCCAAACAAGCAGGAATTTTTAGTGCTATTGCTGGGGGTGTTTCTATTGCTGGTTCGATTGCTTCAATGGCTTCAAGTTTAACACCAAACTCTAAAGGTGAACGGGACGGATTAGGTGCGGGAGTAGGAGCACTTGGAATAACTTCTGGTGTAGCTTCTATTATGTCTGGAATAAACTCGTTAAAAAGAGTAAACGACCAAATTAATAGAATTGGTGCGAATTTAGCAGATAAGCAATCCTCTAATAATGAAATGGTATATTTAGGAACAGAATTCGAAAAATTAAGAATATTAGATGATCCTTATAATTATATATTATTAACTTATAAATTACCAGAAATTTTAATTAATATGGTTGCTTTAAAGTTTCATATGTTTGGATATGCGGCGGGAAATATTGCTAAAAAACCTGAGGAAGTATTACACAATGGGCGTATCTTTGACTTCCTTTTGGCTGATTTTAATTCAATTTATCAAGCATTAAATGAAAGAATGTCTCCACAAGAAAGTAAAATTGCGGCGTTGTCAATAGCCCAAGGGGTTAGAATTTGACACATTACAAGCGAAAATATAGACCAAGTAATTGGAGATTACTCAAAAAGAAACATTATTTTTTAATTTATAATTTTTATTGATTATATAATTATTGTGGTATAATATATATAGAAAGGAGTTAAATATATGAAGAGATACATTGAATTGTTGAAATTGTTAAAGCAAGAAGTTCAAAATAACAATGGGGAAACCTTTAACTTAAAATTGAAATTTTTCCATTATGGTTATTTTACCCTTTTAAAAACATTGGTTGCTACTGAAAAAGAAACTAATGAAAGTTTAGAAGCCTATAAATTAATTGCTGAAATTGAAGCAGAATTAAATTATATTGTTTGATAATTTAACTAAAACGAACTAAAAAAGTTCGTTTTTTTCTTTGTTATAATTATTGATATGCGGAGAAAATAAGACTATAATATAAGTAGTTAATAAAGGTGATATTGATTTAGGCTTTATTATACGATACGAAAGGCTAAAAAATAGTAATATTTATGAAACCTTTTCTAAGTGCTGATGGGTACGACGTGTTCCATCCGAGCCAGAACTCTTAAATGAGACGCTTCGTAGCCCTTGGTTGCAAGGGAAAAGTAGTCCACAGGACAATTAGAGGTAAGCCCTCGTTCTATGCATTTAAAAATCTGTAAGTCCAGAAATGGCGAGGATGTTGACGAACAACTGAGATAAGACTTATAAAATCCTCTTTTTTTTATGTAAAAAATATATTGTTTTTTATGGTATAATATATAGGTAAGGTGTAATTATGAGTAATATTTTTTGAAATGGTAGTGTACAAGACGAGTATTTCACTCCAGATTATGCGGTTGATTTGATTATTCCGTATCTTAAAAAGAAAGGATTTAAAAATATTTTATGTCCTTTTGATACTCAAAAGTCTAATTTTGTTATAAGACTTGTTGAGGAAGGTTTTAATGTGCTTACTAATGAAGGGTATGATTTCTTTAAATTACCAACTTTTTATTTTTGAAATATTGATGCTATTGTGTCTAACCCCCCTTTTTCTAAGAAAAATGAAATATTAGAGAAGTTATTTAAATTAAATATTCCATTTGCTCTTTTACTAAACTTAAGCGGAACATTAGAAACTAAAAAAAGGGGAACTATGTGGCGTGAATACGGTATAGATTTATTAATTCCAGACGGTAGAATATCTTATTGAAACGATAAAATTAAAGAGGAACAAGGTAGTCCCACTTTTACAAGTGCTTATTTTAGTAAAGGAATTTTACCTTCTTCATTAGAATTTGTGGAGATGAAAAAAACTCCTCAAGATTGAAGGCGTTTTAATGATAAATATTAATAAGTATAATGAAGAATTAACAAGAAGAATAGATAATAATGAAATTAAATTAAATGATACTAAAACATCATTTAATTTTTTAACTAATAAACGTTTGTTAAATTTTATGTTTGCTGACTTTGAAACAACTAATCAAGAAAAATATAAAGAACTTATTAAGTTATATAATAACGCTGAAAAACCAGCATTAAGAAAAAAGATATTAGAAGAAATTAAAACAGAAGATTTTAAATCTGAGGTTTATTCCTGAGGTCTAAGTTTTAGGATGCCTACACAAAAGAAAAATAATAAATATTATATTAACACTGCTAAGATCCCTTATTTTTTAAAAGAGGAACGAGAAAATATTTATTATGAAGATGATATTGTAGACAATATTATTATAAGAACATATATAGGACACTGTATAGAAACTTTTTTAGATTTTGTTTTTTCTTTGCCCTTTGAATATAAACCAATTTGTTATTTTCATAACGGGGGAAAATTTGACTTCAAATATATTACAGAAGAATTAGATAAAAGAAATTGGTTTAAAGTTCAAGATTTTAATTTGACCTTAGAAAATGAACCGTGGTTAATTTATGAAAGAGGTAGACAATTAAAACTAAAGTTATCAAATATTAAATTAGAAAATATAGAAAATTGAGAATTTGATTTAGATTGAGTTAAAAAGAAATGAAACTATTTATTAGATAACGAATATAGAACAACAGAAAAATCTTTATTAAATTTATATACTATATCTACACGATATATTGATTTTTGAGATAGTGCGAAAATTTATAAAATGTCTCTTAAAGCAATGGGTGAAACCTTAAATAATAATCTATTAACAAAAGGAGGAATAGATTATAATGCGATTGAAAATAAATTTAAAAGTATAGAAGATTTATTAATTAATGGCAAGGATATTGTAAAATATCAAAAGAAAGACTGTTTAATTGGTTTTGTTTTTATGGGTAGACAAATTGCAGCAATGGAGAAAATGCGTGTAAGAGTTAAAGCGACTGCTGCATCAACTGCTTATAATGCTTGATTAAATATTTTTACTAACAATTATATTAAGGATTGTTTAGATAATGGAGAAATAGAGCAAAAACATTTAGGATTTAAAAAGGGAAATAGTTATAAATTTAAAGGTGAAGATTATAGTTGAGTTTCGTATAAGAAATTAAAAGATTTAGTGCGATATGCTTTTTTTCCAACCGATTTAATAAGTGATGAAATTAATTATTTAAGGAATTGATACAGAGGAGGTATTAATCAATTTAACCCAGATTATCAAGGTATACTTTTAAAAGATATTAAAGTATCTGATATCAACTCTTCTTACCCTTCTGTGATGTATTCTGAGTTATTTTTTCCAGTAGGCCAACCATTAGATAAACATTTATATAATAGAAAAAAGCACACTTACTTAATTAAATTTACTATGAAAAAAAATAAGAAGATGAAAGAAGGCTATGTTCCTTTTATTCCAGAATTCAAAGAAAAAAATAGTTTTGGTTCTGCTAAATATATTGATACACTTAAAAAAGGAGAATTTTATTATTTATGTGAACCAGAGTTTATTTATTTTAAAAAGGCATTCAATATAAAAAAGGAAGATTATATTGAAGATGATTTTATTTGTTTTAAAAAAGAAAAAGGATCTGTTTTATTTGGCGATTTTATGGCTAAGTTTTATGATTTAAAAATTGAAGCAGGATTATCAAAAAACGAAGTTTTTAAAGAAGCGGCGAAAATTTTTCTTAATGGATTATATGGCAAATTTGGGTCTAAATGGCAAGGTAATGTTTCTTATATAGATGAAGAAGGTAATATATTAGAAGGGCAAGTTGTAGATATGCAACAATACTATTTGCCCCTTGGTATTTTTATTACAGCTTACGCGAGACTTAAATTAGTTAAAGCAGGAGAAGGAAAATGAAAATATATTATTTATATGGATACAGACAGCATTTATTATTTTGCATCTTGTGATATGAATTTATTATTAGATAATTATAAATTAGGTTGGTGAGATGAGAAGTATATTAAATATATGGTTGTTTCAAGAACTAAAACTTATGCCTTCTTTATAAACGATTGAAAAGCTAAGATGGGCGGAATATTTATAAGACCAGAAGATTTTAAAATTTCTATGATTGTAGAAGGATATATTTTTAATAATCAATTAACTAATGACAGAAAATTTAGTCTATTATTTAAAGGAAGATTACTAACGGAGAACTCAAAAGAATTACTACCAATAGATAAAGTTAAACACAAAAGTATTATTAAAAGTAAAAAAATACGTGTTAAAAATAAACGAGAAATGATAAAAAATATGATACAATTAGGAATATATGATTAGGAGATATTATGTTTAAAAAAATAATAAATTGATTTCGTGTTGTTTCAATTAAAAAAGCAATGAAAAAAGCTGAAAAAATTAGAAATAACGCACAAAAAATTAGAAATAACACTCAAAAAATCGTAAAAAAAGCGCAATCAAAATATACAGGAAATTTACAATTACAATTAGACACGGTGAATATTAATAAAGCAGTTAAAAGCAATAAAGCAACTGCTAAGGCACTTAACAAATTAGATAAAAATGATAAATTTGAAAGAGCAGTTAAAAGAAAATATCAAGTTAAAGGTAAGGGGTTAGATTTGATAGTTGAAGAAGTAGATAATAAATTATCGACAAAATCTCAAAACCAAACGAGAGAAGAATGATATGAAGAAAATAAAAAAGTTTTAAGGTTTGCTTCTGCTCTTAAAAAACGTATTAAAGCAACTGGAAAGTTTTATAATTCTCAAGGGGGGATATCAAAAGATAAAGCAATTGAGAAACTTTCTAATATTTCTAACACCCCCCGATGAATTAAACAATTACAAGAAGATATTATTAAAGGATCTACTAATGGTAAATTTACTAATGTTAAATTAGAAGAAGAAGCCGCAAAAGAACTTATAAAAGAAATGAGTAAAAAGAAATAATGATTGTTAAGAAATGAACGGCTGAATTTGTTTTATTAGATAGACTTGATATTATACATATTAAAAATTTTAATACTAAAAAAGAAACAGAAAAATTTTATAAAGATTTTGGCAAAGATAAATTGTGATATGGAATTTATTATAGAACAATATTATTAGAAGATGAAGTTTTAAGAGAGTTTTATGAAAGCGGAAGAAGGAGAGTGTTTTTCTTTGAAAGAAAAAAATTTAAGTTATATAACAGAAACGACGAGAATTAGAAACACTAATTTAAAATGGGCGGATTTTGTTAATAAAGATGGTTGAATTGATTGAGAAAAACTTGATAACAGAAAAGAATTAAATATTATTATTATTACAGGTGTAGGAACTGGTAAAACTTTTGGAAGTACTAATTTTTATTTAAAAAAAGGTATGAATATAGGTTTAATATCGAACACAAAAGGAACAGGTGAAGAAAACATATCTAAATTAAAAGAGAGCCATATTTTAAACGGATACAAAGATATGGAAAATTGAGAACTTAAAGATAATAACCTGAGAGATAATGAAGGTAATATTAGAGTACGTTCTGCGGCTTTAAGAAACTATGGTAGTGTTAAAGGGGCTCGTGATTTTTACGCTGATGTAATTATATATGACGAGTTCAACCAAGAAGCAAGACAAGCCGAAATTAAAGGTCAAAGTCCGACTAAAGCATTGCAGACGGTAATTAATCGTTGAAGTGATAGAAATCATTTAATTAAACATATTTATTATTTTGGAAACAAAGACGGCGCGTCTCCGATGTTATCTGCTCCAATTCTATTAGATTTAGATGTTTGAGGCTTTAGTGAATATAGCGAAATATTTATTGTCGAAAAATTATTTATTGATAAATGAATACCACAAACATTAGTTTTAAACCCTCATATAAATGAAGCAGATAGAATAAGAATATTAAAAATGTGATATAAAGATATTAATAAATATAAAAAAGAAATTAACCAATTTTTATTAGGGACGGCAGGAGCGGCATATTTTAACGAAGAAATCTCTGATGAGTGATTATTAGATTATATATCTTTTACTTGTCCGTTTGAACCTATATTAGAATATTATATTAAAAAAAATTATGATAGAATATTTAAAATTTGTGTAAGTGATGAAGGCAAGGTATGAATATCATTAAGTAAAGATACAGACAATAACATTATTTATGTATGAGATATAAAATATTTAAAAGATAAAGAAAAATTAATTTCTGATGAGGCTAAAAAGAATTTAATATTTTCTATTAGCGATAATATGATATTATATCAAAATGTGGCGTCTAAATATGGATGGTATAACTCTTAATAATAGTAGCAAGAAAAAATAG
>Ga0157366_1000666_pt1 | contig 14727 bp, 20 predicted proteins | sample AttbisABBM1_FD_113149 | JGI IMG/M metagenome (GOLD analysis project Ga0157366, IMG submission 113149) | Fungus gardens microbial communities from leaf cutter ant in Botucatu, State of São Paulo, Brazil - Atta bisphaerica ABBM1 | ecosystem: Host-associated > Fungi > Mycelium > Unclassified ...
AGTTTTGGGTCGCGGTGTAACTCGTCGTGATGCGCCCTGCAAAGCGGAATCACGAATAAATCATGTGCCTTTGTTCCCATACCTCCCTGACCATGTCCAATGATGTGATGCGGGTCATCTGCCTGATAGATGCAGCATGAACATTTTTGCGCCTTAACCCACTGTGTGTACTTCTGGCTCTCCAAGCGCCTGCGCTTAGGTCGCCTCATGAATGACTCTGGCGATTCAGGGTCAGCCACCAGATCGATTATCTTTTTGACCTGCTCCGCTGCCTGCTGGATGACCTGCTTAGGCTGGCGTTCCGGCGCGATGTGAGACTCCTTCAGCTCTCCGGCGACGACACTTGCTGGCATGTGGAGTACACGCCTTGCAGGTGCTTCAGGTATAAGGTCGATAAGGTCATTCAGTGAGGCCCACCAGCAAAGCTCTGGCAGGGTAAGCTGATGTTCGCCATGTAAACCAAGCTGGCTGCAAACCATCCTGATTATCCACAGCGCTGTGTTCCCCTTGGCGATGTTATCCAGCTTGCCGGGCGTACCATGCTCCCTGAAATGATTATCGTGGCCGTAGCACAAAGACACCAGGCCCGATTCGGTTTCGTGAAGTGTGTATTCATGGTGATGCCATGTCGCATCGTCGTGCCACTGGCAGCATTCAAAGCTCCGCACGAAACCAGCCAGGCCATTTGCACCACCAGCGGCGGCTATAACACGATCATGACTGAAGAACGGAATCAGAGATTGCTCATCAAGCAGTGGCTGTGTGCCGTCATTGATCCTGCCAGATGGAAGGTCGGCCATGTCCGCTGTCGGTGTACTCACCAGAATGCGGCCACGAAACATCCCCATCAGGTCTGAGCCAGGCTTGAGCAGCACTATCCCTGTGCGCGGAGCAACTTCAGGTGTAAGCAGTGCTCTCACTCATCACCCCTTTTTGCTTTGTAAGCCGTCCACAGACCGCCAATCCACTGCACGCCCTTGGCAGTAAAGCGAGACTGACTGAACGCATAATTTGAATCGGTAGTGGTGCCGGTTCTGACTTCAAACCGACCGGCTTCAATGTGCTGGCTATAGGGAGTCATGACGCCATTGAGTCGGTACATAATCCGGCTATCAAGCAGGAATATACGAAGCTCGGGCTCTTTGGCCTCAAGAAGTTTTGCCACCTGGCGGAATGTCATTGAACCTGTAGCCGTGACATAACGGTCCACGAACGCGACCTTTGGTGCAGCTTCTGTAAGCTGTAGCTGAAGGCGTTCCTTCTCCTCTTCCATTTCGGCGGCCAGGCGAAGTGCCTCAGCAAAGGTCTGCGGGATTTTAGCTGGCTGGCTTTGCTCTAACTCATGCAGCCGCTTAATCACTTTCATGCGGAGAATGGCACTGTAACCGGTGATGAGGCATTCGGTGTGCTCACGATCAAGACGGTATTGCTGATATTCCTGACCATTCTGGGGGTGTACGAACTTTTGCGCACACCCATGCACGTCTTCTTTTAGCTGCTCATACATGCGTTCGATATCTTTCATGACATCGAAATGACGCTTGCCAGTCAGTTCAGCAATTTCACGGCTGGTCATGGTTGGGGATTGAATGGCACTGACTACAGGCGCATTAGCGCCCGCTGATTGAATTAGCATTGTCTCTCTCCACACACTGTTTTTGAACGGCCCCGCCCCATCACCTGCAAGTGAACGGGACCAACCTGTACCAGTGGCATCTGCAACATGCCCCCAGTATTCGCACTATACCCGCTATTTAAACTCCTTTCACAGAAATTTGATGTTTGTTGATCGCGTTATGTTCAGCCAGCTTTGAAATAAAGCGTCATTCCTATTAAACGAGTAAATCTGCAACTTATATAAAACGTACCGCACATCCTATGAGTGCAAAATGCATAGAAAGACTGAATTCAAAATAAAAAAGCTTTCGCCAGTTATTAAATGCACCCATAACATATCAATCCACCCCATAAAAACAGACTTAAATCGCTTAAAGCATAGCAATTCTGAAGATTAATTACTTTGAAAATAACCTGTTGTGACTATTCGGCAAGAATATTTTTATAAGCCTTTGTTGTAGCCTCATAAAGAATCTGGTAGAAACATGCGACTGAAGTAGCATTGCTCATTTCATCGGTCTTAGTTTTACCTGCGGCTAGCCACTCTTCTGCATTAATTTCACCCCTAACTATTTTCATGAAATCACCACCCAAACCATCACCTTTATTATAAAACAGGAGTGGATCAGTATAATTCCATGTATTCCGTGTGTCACTTAGATTAGCCCATCTATTTACTCTCTTATTGTACTTTGAGCTTTTTATTATATCCCTCATAGTTTTCAGTTCAGTGAAATTTTTATCTTTGTATGCAAGACTAAGCACCGTACTTTCAATATCAAACCAAGCATATTTATGCGGTTTTTCATCGTTAGAACTTAAGGATATTACATTATTAGTCTCATCAATCTCACCAAGAAACCCACGCTGATGCTCAATTGTATTGTCATTTGTTCGCGATCGCCTAATCAACTCTGTAATTTGTTCCCTGTCAAAATTTATATTTATCTTATTAAATATTCTTCCAATATCAATCGCACAGAAAAAAGCACAATAATATGCAGTAACAAGTGGCCACGCAGGATTACAATATGGATTATCCTTAATTAGTTGTGTAAGAGTTTCATTTTGTTTGGTTCGCCTGTAATGCCCCATAGCATAATCGTAAAGTAGCGCTTCATAAACTGACTTACCAGTAGAGTCGTTGAAATAAAGTTTTTCAGCACTTATATTTACCTCAAGTGCTGCATCTCTGATTAGAGTCATTTTCAAGCCATCATTTATTGATGGCCTTTTAGTATTAATACCATCTAAATCAGATTTTTTCAGAAGAAATAATAATCTCTTCTCAATTTCACCAGCAATAATAGCAGCCACTTTTCCCATTAGAACAGATTCCTGTTAGATATTTTCACTTTTACTTCAATATCTAATAAAGCTGAAATGTCTTTTTCAAGTGCCGTTATTGCTTGTTCGTTAGTGCCTGAGTGAAGTTCATAGTTTATTTTCTGAAGAATATTAAAAATAGAGACAAAAGTTTCTTTTTTATAATTTGAACCAATAGTCATAGCTACCGAGCATGCCTGTTCGAAAACTCGGAAAATTGCTTGAAAAAAAGTAGCCTGAAAAAGCTTGTCTTGATTTCCGACCTCTACAAGGTTCTCCTTCACGCCAAAAAGATAGTTTTTAATAAGACTCAATTTGTCTTCATATGGCAGATCTTTTAGAGGAGAAATTTGCAGCACTCGATCTAGAGAAGCCTGAAAAGGAACATGTGTAATGTACCCCCTACCTTTTTGAGAAGCACTCAACCTTCCCAATAATGGAGAATCAGAGTCGTCGCTGAGATCGTCAAATAACTTGAGTCTAATTCCTTCAAGCGAGCCTTCCTCAACGAGATACTTGGTTAATTCTATCCTCAATGTTTTAGGAACGCCTTTTTGATTTGAATTGATATCAATGAAATACTCAATTTCCTCCTGCCGGTTTAATCCCGATAAGATACATACAGGAATTCTGGTTTGATCGTCTTTCCCATAAGCCATGTAACTTCCATATAGCCTATGTTGTCCATCTATAACCATGAACAACCCTTCAGAACTATTGATAATCAGCTTTTGTGTTTTTTCATTGTATATAACGTCACTGTCTTTCTGGCAGGACAGGATTAAAGCTCCGGGTATTACTTTTCCATCATTGAGATATTTTGATATTTTAGTAGCTCGAGCCGAATCAAGCGTTCTTTGGAAACCTTGCTCAGCTTTTTCACTAATACGAGAAATTTTGCATGTGCTCATTAAGTCACTTGTAGTTAATGAGGTTAAGTAAAATTTAATCTTTCCCTTTGTGAGATTGATAGCGGTAGCTTCAATTTGACTCATACATTCTCCCGACAATAAAACATTAATTATTCTTATATCATGTAACAGTCTAAATCATTTCGCAAGAGACTTTTACTAGTCTTTCACTCTCACAAGGCTCATCGTTACAGAAAATTTTTAAATCTGACGTATTGAGCTGGCTCCAGTATTGGATAAAACCGTTAGTTAGTGATATCAGTTTGTTTAACTTCTATTTTTCCATTTCTCCAGCATGCTGCAAATTCTGCCGGCGTCTGATGATTTAGAGATGCGTAAGTTCTGGACTCGTTATAGTTCTGCCGCCTACCATTGTTGACGAGAAGCCCCTCCAGAAGTAATAACTGCCAGATGCATCGGTAACCAAACGCCTTCGTTCGAGCGCGAGTTCTGTGATACGCCTTGGTATATCTGCATCAGCCGCCGGACGCTGAGCCTCATAGCGTTAGGTCGAGAGAGACATATCTGTAAGCCTGCAGGCAAGAAGTTGCTATAGATCGGTCGCATCGCACATAATCTCAACGGCTTCCCGCTTTAGGTCTGTCGTCAGCATCTTAGCCCCAGAGCGACCAAGAGTGCCTCCTTATCCAGCACGGCTTCGGCAAACAGCTTCTTGAGTCTGCCGTTCTCTTCCTCAAGCGACTTCAGGCGCTTAACCTCGGGTACTTCCATACCGACATACTTCTTACGCGAGGTGTTAAAAGTGGCGTCTGAAATAGCATGCTTACGGCAGAGTTCCTGGGCTGAAACCCCGGCTTCGGCCTCGCGGAGAATACTAATGATCTGTTCGTCGGAAAATCGCTTCTTCATGGGGATGTCCTCATGTGACTGATGAAGACATTATTAACATCGCGGTGTGTTAATCAACGGGGAGCAGGTCAAGGCAGCAATGAGATTTAAGCTTGAATTATCGAAATAACTTTGCTTGTATTTTATTAACGCTACCAACATAAGATGCGATCCCTTTTTTTTCTGCTGGATTCTGGCTAGATATGTATGCTTGTAAAAACTCTAAAATTCTTATGGAAGATACTTTTAGTAAGTTTTTACTAAGAACTAAATTAAATACATTTACTGAGTTTGAAGGAGGCTGGGTTTTAGCTTCATTTACAGTGTAACCGGATTTATTTAAAGCTATCTTTATACTGTTAAAGGCATATACCAGTTGTTCTATATCATCACTTGAAAGAACAATGTCATCCATGTAGACACTCACAGATATATTGCCAGATTTACTAAGGGTGTGGATAACCTTTCCACAATAGGATTGCCTGAAGCAAAAACTTGCCAATATGGGTGACTGAGGATAACCATATGGAAGAACTTTCTTCAATCCATTATTATTTAAATTTTTAACAGTTGACGACTTCGCAATTTCTCTAGCCCTATCATAAGGGATGAACTTATTAAGTTCTCGGGTAATGCGGCTTTGGCTGGTCGCTCCAAAAAAATCACTTATATCAATTAAACAAAAGTATGTACTTTTAATATGGTAGTTAGCTGCAGCGACGTGACCACCGTCCCTTAGGTGAAACATATAGACAGGGAACTTCCATTTTGATTTGATATAAGTGTGTATTTTCCTCCCTAATGCCAAAGTATCCTCGTTCGGTATAAATACCCACCGATTTTCTTTAATCTCGAACTTGTGAAGCCAATCACTCGCTGGTTTCATGCGTGAAATTCATATAGTTAGGGACTATGTTAAAGAGGCTCAGCACCTTTTCAACGAAAGTCCACGACTCGTTGATAAAGGCTAGGATTGTCGTAACAATCCCGAGCACTTTAACTAAGCCGATTTTATGTTGTTTAGTCATAAATCGTTCTCTCCATACAACCCTGACGATTCTTAGCGCAAGCGCATAGCCCAAACTAATAACGCTACGCCCCCTAAGAGGCGATAAGAAACCTCCGGCAACCCTTAGTGTCGAGAAGCAGCGTAGAGCCGCTTGCCGCGACGAAGGGTGACCATCGGCAAGTCGAAATACGACGAGTACGGAGAGGCCGGATAGCCCAGCTAACGTCAGGAAAACTGATAATACAGGCAGATCAAATAATAAGGAATACTTTTGTTTCTGTGAAATTACTCGGCATTATTATCGCGATCGATAAATATGCCTTTCAGTATGAATTATAACTTATCTCCGCATATCATATCCTTAGCTTTCTATCTGTTTAAGGTATTCAGCTAAGATAGACATGATCTCGTCAGTGTAGCTGGAATGGTGATAAAGCGGTGTCATGCCGTCATCTTCGTCGCCAGACTGCGCATCGCAAAGCAACTCCACCAGTCGACGCGCTTTGGCGGAGCTGAACTGAGGCATTGCAGCAGCTTTGGTCAGTTTCCTTTTGCCAGCGGCTTTGGCTTTTTCCATCTGCTGCTGAGCGATACTGGATGCCTTAACGCCATGCTCACGCTGTAAGGCAATCGCAGTGGTAGCAGCAACCTCACCGGACTTGACCATGTCAATCAGGTCATCGCCAACGGTAAGAAGTTGGAGGTGCTGCTCAACGTCAGTAACCGAGCGCTTAACCTTCTTCGCTATCTCTGCCGGTTCCCAGCCCTGATTGACCAGACGCTGATAGGCAGCGGCACGTTCAAGCGGAAGTAACGCCCTGCCCTGGCTGCTTGTCACCATGAATGCGATGCGGTCTGCTTCACTTCCTACGAAGTCTTTGCACTCAAGGCGCAGCTCATGACCAGCTTCCTGAGCCAACTTCGCACCGAAGTAACGGTGATGACCGTCGATAACCTTGATGCCATGCTCTGTAACCTGAACGGCAAGCGGCGGGACATGCTCACCAGCGATAAACGCATCTCGGAATTCTTCAACGTGGGTCTGGTCAATCTCGCGGACGTTGTAACCCGGCTCCACGTAAAGCTCATGCACGCTGAGCAGATAGGTTTTGCGCGCAGTGATGTTGGTGCCCTTATCGTCTTTGCCTTTATAAACTTGAGATAAATTAGTCATACTATGTGTAACTCCATAACCAGAGTGATGATCAGTAACAGGATGATTACCAGCACTTCCGGCAATGACCTGTAGAAATACTCGTTTTTTTCGAAGTGGCGCTTTAAGGCTGATTTCATCGGTTAAGCTCCCTAAGCCCTGCATCGCTAACCTTACCGCTGGCTAGGCCGACGTAATGGCGACAACGCATCTTTGCCCTGGACATACACTTGTCGCGGCTTACCTTGGCGTTCTGCCTGTTGTCATCAAACTTTGCCAGAACCATTGCCCGTAACCAGCTATGGCTTGCCCTCTGCCAGAGGCCTTTAGCCTGCAACTCCGTGGCTTTCTTGACTGCCTCAAGGTAACCAGCGTTCTCTGGCGGGCGCTCATAGGGCGTTATCGAATACGTGTAGTCCTTGTTTCGGCTCAGGATGTGCTGCTCATAAAGACCTGCAACCGAATACCTGACAGCGGCGTTGGATAGACCTGTCTCCGCGCAAATTTTCGTGAAGGTCATTGACCCATGCTTACGCAGGCAGTCGAGAATGATTTCAACGTTGTCCATTAATCCCCCTTAAGCGCCACGGAAGCCATCAGGGATGGCATAATCGGTTGAAGGGATAGCCATCACGTCACGCACCCATTTGCCGTTGAAACATCTAGGACGACCAGACTTATTCCACTTGGTGGCCGACTGGAGATAGCCAGGGAAGTTTTTAGGGATAAACAGCGTGGCCGGGCGCAGGTACTGCTCCTGCTCGGTATCTTTCCAGTGCTCATACTTGTAATCGACCACCAGCAAAAGTTCTGACAGTTCGTAGCCCTCAGAAATACGCGCCTTGATGTTTTCCAGAGAAGAACGGCATGTTTGAAACTTAGCGCCTGTGGTCATGTTGAGGTGTTTGAGAACCTGTTTAGCCATATCAGTGATCTGAATAGCCGGGTCGGGTTGCGCAGCAACCTGACAAGAACTCTCTGTTGTAATCTCTGTAGTAGTCTCTTGGTAATCTACTGTATGAATGAATGCGGGATTCCCGCACGCTGGCGAGTGGGTTTCCCGCAAACTTGTCTGCGGCATATCCGCATTCTTGTCTGTGGCAATGCCGCTTTCTTGAATGCGGGAATCCCGCATACTGGATTGTGGCTTTCCCTCACTCTTAAGTAGCAGCGCCTCTAAGCGGTCTGCTTTAACTCTGAAAAATAGTTTTGCAGGCACTCCACGGCGCTCTTCCTCAAGCACTCCTGCTGAAATCAGACGACGGCGAGCTGTTTCCTGTTCTTCACGCGACAGGCCAGTTTCGCTTTTGATTTCCTTCTGTGTTTTGTAGAACCAGGAACCATCCATGCGGTTATGCCAGTAGACCAACTGAGACAGCAAGACCGCACCGGTAACACCACCAAAGCGTACGAAACAAGCCTGATAAGCGACTGGCCTATCAAGCAACGATATGAGATTACTCATGGTGCTACCTTCCTGAACTTCTGACTGAACAACACACGCGGCAGCATGCAATCGTGGGGATAATTAGGGCGCTGAAAGATCACACGGTGATTAACCGTATAAACGCCGACAGTAGTAACCGGAACTCCACGCGGATCGGTGTAGCGCTCAACCCAGGGCTTAATGATTTCAGTTTCCATGATTCACCCCGGCATCTGCGGGACGACGATAAAACTCTGCCCAGGCTGATTCGACTACCAAACGCGGCACGCACTGGTAGTTGTGAGGCTTATCCGCTGAGGATATGATTTGCTCATAGACAGGGACGCCAGCCTGATATCGGCAACGGAATTGCCCTGACAACGGTTTCTGATTTACAATGCTCATGCGATGAGTCTCCACACACGTTGATTTACTCGCACCGAACGCCCTAGGCTGCAACCCGGGGCGTTCACCTTTTCTGACCCCTGCTAAATCTGTAACCACTTCAAATGTCCTGCGCGTCGAACTGCATTCCGGCTACATCTGCCTTCCTCCCGGTTGATACAAACATGTCCACGGCGTGATCTGCTGTGCCTGCGCTGAAGAGCGCAATGAGCCCAAAGAATCCGTGAACCTGGTGAGTGAGTTTTTTGCGGAACAGCGCTGACAGTGTTTTGCGCTCGTGATGGTCGATTACACCGTCTGCCATAGCTGCAAGCTGTGCTGTTGCGAGCTCACCTTCTGCGGCCTTGGCCTTCATCTGCGTATCGAACAAATCAACCTTGTCCATTTCGCCAGCAACCTTGATATCAACCAGCAGCATCCCATGACGAACGGCCATGAACTCTGCTACACAATGGGTGCCGGACATAACCTCCATTTGCATCAGCTCATCCAAGGTGAAAAAGCGACTACCACACTTCTTGTAAAGATGGTTGTGGAACTGATCGATACTCATGCCTAAATCAGCAGCCATGCCTAAACGACCGTGCTTATGTGCCTTACACATCTGACGAACTGCCTGGTTAATCGTGTCTACCATTTTTTTTATCCTTGAGTAGTTACGACTTAACTGACGAATCAGTAGTCTTCCCATAGAGGGATGGGTCAAATTTAAGCTTTCCTTTAGTTCTTAAAGCCGCTTCAGTTGCACGACCTTTGGGAATCAAGCCACCAGGGCGTTTGCGCCACTGATAAAAAGCTTCTGGTGAAACACTAAAGAAAGCCGCTGCCTTATTTGGTGAGCCGAAATACTTCTCTAAATCAGTTGTTGTCATACCTACCCCCCTAAGATTTCTTAGATAGTATTTTCTAATTTTACTTTGGTCAATAAAAACTAAGATAACTTAGTTAAATTTTTTTAGGGGATGGTGGTGAGTTCATTAGGCGGGCGCTTAAGAGCGCTAAGGCAAGAACGAAAGTTAACTCAGGGCCAGCTTGGAAAGGCGGTGGGTGTTTCTGACGTTACAGTGGGATACTGGGAACGTGATTTGAACACACCCGGGGGTAAATCACTTTCTAAATTGGCCTCTTACCTAGGGGTAAGCGAAGCATATTTGTTGTACGGTAAAGAAGATGAATCCAATGTTGCTGCAGCACCAGTCGGAGCTCTCAAGGTACCGGTGATAAGTTATGTACAGGCCGGTCAATGGAGCCCGGAGAGTGATGCGCGGAATCTAGAAGGGAATATTGATTACGTGCTTAGTACCGGAAATTTTTCTAGAGGCACTTTTGCCTTAAAAATTAAAGGAAAGTCGATGGAGCCTGAGTTTGTCGAGGGTGATCTTATCCTCGTCGATCCAGAACTTAGACCCCAGCCTGGCGATTACGTGGTTGCAAAAAACGGCGAAGATGAAGCTACTTTCAAAAAGTATAGGGCTCGTGGGGTCAATCAAGAAGGTAATGATATTTTTGAATTGGTCCCATTAAACGACGACTTTGCAGTGAGAAGCTCAGATAAAGAAAAGATCAATATTATCGGGGTCTTAGTCGAGCATAGGCGATTGATGCGCCGCTAAGGCAACAAGCAGCCATGAAGAAGCCTAAATAATTTTAGGCTTTTTTCTTGACCTAGAATCTAAGTTAACTTAGATTAAACACAAGATATTTAGTTAGATGCTGTTTCAAAGATGCAGTAGCTGTGAAAGTTAGGACAGAGAGAGTGTTGTACTTGGCGGTTACTCCGGGGCTTTCATCCCATAAGGAGAGCGAGGTAATGTTCACCCGGTTTAACCGCACTTTTTTGCACAACGATGAGAGCATTTGGCGGGCGCTTCAGGCCGCGTCAAAGAGGCGCTGAGTGTTCTCTTCGTTGTGACATGTCACAACAACCTTCAAGTGTGGAGGCCCGGCTCTGGGTTGTTGCAGTAACCCAGCAGCCAATTAACTAATCCCAAAAGTTTTATTGCCATCTACGGCAAGGGATTAGTGCAACCAAAAATCGTGTGTGGAGTATTCATGGAAAAGTCAGACGACCCTATCACCGTTGGCCGTATCACCCTGCCCTATAGCCATCTGCTCAATGGCTGGCTGATGCCTGACGGTACCGTTATCAAAAACCCAATCAAGGCGCAGAACGAAGCTGAGCGCCTTAACTGCAACATCGTTTTTCACTGAGGGCCACCAGCATGTTATCCAATAAATCAAATAAAGAGCTTGTTGAAGCCGGCCATCAATTCGCTAAAGCGCTTGATGCTGATATGCATCTTACCGACATTTTAAAGCTACTCTCAGCGCTGGCTACCCGCCTGGATTGTGCCATCGTCCGTGGTGATGAGCTTGCTGTTAGCTGGAAAATGGTCGGCGAATCTGGCGAACCAGACCTGCCAGTTGGTGAAAGCAAATCATATTGGGTTTGCTATCGCAGTAATGGCGACCAAAAGTTACGGGTTTCTCAAGCTGTTTGGTTCAATCAGCAAAAGCCTGAAAATTTGGATGAAGACGATGATGGAGATTGTGAGCTTTATACGCCAGATGGTGAACCATACTGGCCTGTAGGGTGGCACGAGGCTTACTGCCATGAAGATTTCTCGACCTATTACCTCGGTTGGGATTGCGGCCAGATTCTTGCTTACGCCGAACTGAAATTACCTCAGATTCCTGTGCAACTTCTCTGCGGCACCCATGACACTGCGGATAAGGCGGGTGTGTGATGACCATTATTGATCCCCGCTGCTTTGGGCAAAACGTAATGAACGTGGTTAGCATTTCAGGCGGAAAAGATAGCCTGGCTGACTGGCTGCTGGCAATTGAATCAGGCGTTGAAATTATTCCGGCATTTGCTGATACCGGGCACGAACATCCTCAGACTATTGAGTATCTCAATTATCTTGAGGATCGCCTTGGAAAGGTTTATCGCGTTAAGGCTGACTTTAAGGACCGGATTGAAAGCAAAAGGAAATTCGTTGCTGAAAAATGGCCTGAGTCATTGGTTTCAGAGTGTGGTTTTACTGATTCAGAGGCTAAGGAAGCCATCGAGAGAGCTTTGAATGCATTAGTACCTTCGGGCAATCCATTTCTGGATTTGTGTATGTGGAAAGGAAGATTCCCTTCTACTCGCGCCCGGTTTTGCTCATTCGAACTCAAGCATGAGCCTATTAAGGTTCAGGTAGTCGATCCAATAATTGAATCGGGACGAACTGTTATTTCATGGCAAGGTGTTCGCGCTCAGGAGTCCCCATCACGAGCATTGCTTGAAGAATGGGAAGAAGGAATGGACATTGGCCCGAGACTGGCGATCTATCGCCCTATCCTTAAATGGAAGCATGAGGATGTATTTGCGCTGGCCCGCCGCCATGGCATTAAACCTAATCCATTATATGAACAGGGATGCAGTCGAGTTGGTTGCATGCCTTGCATACACGCGCGCAAATCAGAGTTAGGAGAAATTTTTAGTCGCTGGCCTGAAGAAATAGCGCGGGTAGCTGAATGGGAAAAACTTGTAGCGGCCTGTTCTCGACGCGGAAACTCAACGTTCTTTCCATCGACCCAAGACCCTCATAAGTCAGAACGTCGTATCGAATGTATATCCGTGGAGTCCCATGGCATAGAGACTTACCGCGACTGGGCGATGACGACCCGCGGCGGTAGACAGTTCGATTTGCTATCAGGTGAAAACGAACAATCTGCATGTAACAGCGTATATGCAGGGGTGTGCGAATGAAGGAACACACAATCCTCGACATGTGCTGCGGATCAAAAATGTTCTGGTTGGACAAGAACGACAGTCGCGCAGTTTTCGCTGACATTCGCAAGGAATCGCATGTGCTTTGTGATAACCGGGCCTTACATATTAACCCGGACATCATCGCAGACTTTCGCTCTTTGCCTTTCCCTGATAACAGCTTTGCGCAGGTTGTTTTCGACCCGCCTCACCTCGACCGTGCTGGAGAGAACGGCTGGATGCGTAAGAAGTATGGCGCACTTGATAAGCAGACATGGCGCGATGACATCCGCGCCGGGTTCAGCGAAGCCTTTCGGGTGTTGCGGCCACACGGCACGTTGATATTCAAATGGAACGAGACTCAGATACCAGTTAGCCAAGTAATAGCTCTAACCGACCAGAAGCCTACTATCTGGCAGCGTACCGGGAAGGGTGACAAGACACACTGGATTATCTTTTTGAAGGAGCCAGTCCGTGCCTAAATCCCCCGTCGAACGCAAAGCAGAGCAGCGAGACAGACAGGCCGCTGCAGGTGTCAGAAAGCTGGAGATTGTTCTTGATGAGCAGGAACTGGCGATGCTGGAGCAGAATTGCACCTTACGCCGTCCAGGGCGTGCCCCCTACGACCTGGCAGAGTATATAGCTCTGCTTATTCGCCAGGACGATGCGCGAGTCCGTAGCCGGTTCAAATCGATGAGTAAGCGCAAGTGCGGTAAGTGTGGTGATTGCCTGCCTGTGAAAGATTGCCCACTGAAAGAAGAGTCAGCCTGTTGGGTCCGCCTTGGCTGGCATGAAACGAAGTTGGTAATAGCGCCGTGACCTGTCACGGCTGTTCAAACCTGTTGCAGTGGGAGTGTGTGGGGTATGAACCAGAGCAATAACGAAATTATTTCCGATGCCGACATTGAGCAACTGACAGGCTATAAAACGCCTTCAAAGCAATGTCAGTGTCTAAAAAATGCAGGAGTATTTTTTATGGTGCGAAGGGATGGTAGGCCGCGAACCACATGGCAGCATTTCAATGATCCACTGGCATCGCGTAAACAGACTACCAATGACATGAATGAGCCAGATTTTGGAGCGTTAGACTGATGGCTAGAGTCAGACAGAACAAGGAAGATAACTGGTTACCGCCCCGCGTTTATCGGGGCCGTTCTGCTTACGAATTTAAGCCCAAAAACGGCGGCACAGTCCGGCTATGCGACATAGACAGTACGAAGGCTCAGGTCTGGATAGCTTACGAAGCGCTTATTAACGAACGTAAGCATGAAGATGCATTCGAAGGCCTTGCAGAATCCTTTTTTAACTCTCCAGATTTTTTTGAATTAGCCAAAGAAACGCAAAAAGACTACCGAAAATACTCGGTTAAAGTTTTGGCCGTCTTTGGGAAGATGCCCCCTGACTCCATTAAACCGGAACACATCCGTAAATATATGGATAAACGCGGCCTGAAAAGCCGTGTTCAGGCTAACCGTGAGAAGGCGTTTATTTCACGTGTCTTTCGTTGGGGGTATGAGCGTGGACTGGTTAAGGGAAATCCTACGAAAGGGGTAAAACAATACAAAGAGAAGTCACGTGACCGTTATGTTACGCATGAGGAATATGCAGCCTTGTATAGCCTTGCTTCGCCTGTTGAGAAGATAGCCATGGAGCTGGCCTATTTATGTCTGGCGCGGCAGGCTGACGTTCTTTCAATGAAGAAAACTCAGCTCGTTGAGCAAGGGATATTGATCAAGCAAAGCAAAACTTCAGTAGCTCAGATAAAGGGCTGGAGCGAAAGACTCCGTTCTGTCATTGCCCTGGCAGAGTCATTACCACTGAATAAAGGAATGAGCAGTATTTTTATCATCCACCAGCCTTCCGGTGCTGGTTATACAAGAGATGGTTTTAATGCCAGATGGAGGAAGCTGAAGCAGGAAGCAAAGGATAAATTCCCTGACATTGATTTCAACTTTACGTTTCATGATTTGAAGGCAAAAGGGGTTTCAGATTTGAATGTTGATATTTACGAGAAGCGGGCAATTTCGGGTCACAAGAATGTCGAACAGACGGCACGATATGACAGGAAAATCGCTGTGGTTCCGGTGGTTGGGGCAGAGCTGGAAGCGCTTCATATTCTGAAGCCATATTCTGAAAAGCAGAAATAAAAACAAAAACCGCCCAAAGAGGCGGCTTAAACGACATTGCTACGACTTGATTTTATTGGTGTTTCAATATGGTGCCCGGGGCGGGACTTGAACCCGCACGACCTTACGATCGAGGGATTTTAAATCC
>Ga0157366_1000667_pt1 | contig 14718 bp, 15 predicted proteins | sample AttbisABBM1_FD_113149 | JGI IMG/M metagenome (GOLD analysis project Ga0157366, IMG submission 113149) | Fungus gardens microbial communities from leaf cutter ant in Botucatu, State of São Paulo, Brazil - Atta bisphaerica ABBM1 | ecosystem: Host-associated > Fungi > Mycelium > Unclassified ...
AGCCAATCATATCATCATTACCCTTTACCCTAGTCTATGCTGCATCCAAGAGACATCAATCATAATAGGGAGCAATAGTTATAGCTAGGGCATAGAGCATTAGTACTACAGGCTTGCAGTAGGATTCTGATTGAGTGGTGAACACTGTGGACTTTCTGTAGGATTTTGAACTGGCTGTAAAAAAAGATCAGGTCTTCTTATATTACTCCTACCATATAATGAACTCTGATATCTGTGGTTAAAATCACAAAGCTTATTACACTGACACTATCTCTCTTACAGCCCAACTTCAAATATCACTAGTACAATTATTACTATTGCTCAGTGTCCTTGGCTACCATTAGATAAGTGCTTGCTATTTATACTAGATGTTTCTATCATAGTGCCTGTATTATGACTTAAGTCCAAAAGTTAGGACAAAAGAGGAACCTTGTATTGGTTAACATAAGAGAACTCAAAATTTCCTGGAGTTCCAAAGTTCTTTTGTGCTTCTTCCCAGTCACTCTAACAGTTTATAAGAAAACTCAAAGAAGTGTTCTTGATCAAAGATAGAAAAGAGAGAATAAACAAATGGTTAAGATAGCTTATCACAATATATAAGTGACTAGACCAAGACTAAGGTACTCATTTACTAAATCCTTGTAGCCTGTTTCTAAAAATGAGTGACTAGGGAGGCTATGTAAGGATAAAGAGTTGTAAGTGCCCAAAAACTCCAATGTACTACTACTGTATATACTACAGTAGAATTGTTCATATGCTTAGCCCATGTATGAAGTGATCCTTATACGCTGAGTATAGTAGATGGCAGACAAGATTAATGGGGATCAGGATAAGATGAAAGCAGTTACTAGTTTATCAGGAGCTAGTCCAAGTGATGACTAGCCACTGAGTTTGAGATTTTGTAACATCTACTCTGCCCCTCTGCCTCTTTTCTATATAGTCTTCTCTTGATCGCTGCTTATGTGGTCTCTTGATCTTGAAACACAGTAGACAACCAAGTCACCTGGGAGAGAGACGGCATTTCCCCCCCTTCTAGTCACAGCAAGTTGTCTGAAGGGAAAATGCTGCTCCTCAAACTGGAAAGCAGAGTCACACGGACTAAACGATGTAAAGAATCAGGATTTCATTACTGGAGACGGCCTTTTCCTAGCCATGATGTAGCTGTTTGTATACTGTTGGATGAAAACATGATCCTCGAATCGGAATCCGGCAAGGATTTTCTCTGCATGAATTACTAAAGGAGAAAGTCTCACATCGAGATCACGTCCAACCAATTGTTAATACATTCGTGTACCTCCGCATATGAGTGGCTGCCAGTTTCTAGCATTGACCAATGCTGTCTTTAACCACCAAGCTGTTTGCGTCGCTCTCACCTTCATTCCCATCTTCCAAGGAATGAAGAGCACCTGCGAGCCCCAATAGTGGTGAAGGTGGTCCTCCAGGTACATTGAGGGTCACACCCTTGTTCAACGAGGACTTGATGAAGCGAGTAAGAAGATGTTGCCAAGATGGTCGATCAAAGTGATGTTTAAGTGAGATGCCTCTCCTTTGAGTGGCTCGTCCGCTGAGAAGATAGGTGTCGTATAGCTGTTCAACAAGGATGGCAAAGCGAAGGTCGCGACGGGTGATTCCTGGGACACGGCGGGAGAGTGGAGGGTCTGCAGAAGGATCTTCTTGGTTCCAGCGAGGACGAAAGGCTTGGTGCGTTTGAACATAAAGGGTGAGCAATGGTGATCTGCTGTTGTTGCGAAGGGTGAAGGTGGAAGGATGATGCTTCGAGTGAATGAATAGGTCGAGACGTATGTGAGAACTGAGACCGAGCACACCTGTTCTGCCTCGCAAATTGGATCCAAGTCAGCGAGAAAGTGAGTGGCACAGCTGTATTTGGTGAAGGTCAAGTCGGTCGTGAGGTGGGCAACGTATCGATCCTGCAACCATTTGAATTGTGATTGTTTCCGGGGCAGAAGGGACAACTGACATTGACAGGAGACTCGGGCAGGGGTCTAGGATAGAATTTAATGCCCCATCCGCGGTTGTACAAAGGATAAAGGTAGTTTTCGGCGTCAAGAGAGTTGATCCAGAAGGCTGGATTGCAACGGGTCTGTGGCGGCAAGTCTGGAAGAGACACACTTTTTTGCGAATAACTTTTTCTTTGCGAATGCAGCAAAGAGCACAGCCTCCGAGATCGCGCCAAGGTCAACATAGGGCAGTCTAGTAAGAGTCCCAAGTCCCAAGTCACGAGGTGCTCCACGTGATGTTAAGGGCAGGGCTGGTAACGACCTACCGACGTGTCACGACTGATTAGCATATTCCAACCTTTCATGAAATTCAAGGAAATCCGTAGGACCTCAACCTTTGCGTGGTCCCCAGCGACATCGTTGCCTCTGCTGGCGACTGGAACAGTCGCAGGTGCCCTTGATGAGTCATTCAGCAACGAGAGCCAGCTTGAAATATGGGCTCCTGATTTTCTTGACGAGGATGAATTCGAACTGGGAGCTGACCCAACCAAGGGACCAATGGGCTTGGTGACAGATACCTCTAGGTAAGGTGTATTGATTCTTTTCTTTTTTTCATATGTCAGCTTACAATGGGCCTAGGTTCAATCGCCTGGCCTGGGGTTATGTCGATCCCACGCGACCTCGCGGCGTCATCGCTGCCGGTCTCGAAAATGGCGAGTTAGCATTGTGGGATCCTTCGAAAATTCTTTCTGGTCAAGGGTACGTTCATCTCCATTCACGGTCACCCCTTTACCTACCGGAAGACAGGTCCGATTCATTGATTCTTCGCAACTCAACACATACTGGCCCAGTACGTGGCCTCGATTTTAATCCAATCCAGGCCAGTCTTCTTGCGTCTGGTGCTGTAAGTGGAGAGGTATGCTAGGCATCATCAACGTCATTTTTACTTTTCAAACTCAAAGTCTGTTCAGGTCTACGTCTGGGACTTGAAAGACCCTAGCAAACCTTATACGCCTACGCCTGGCTCTCGTAGTACCAAGCTAGATGAGATTACTTCGGTCGCTTGGAATCAGCAAGTTCAGTACGTGCTCGCTGGTTCTAGCAGTACCGGTTATACCGTGGTGTGGGACCTTAGAGGAAAGCGAGAAGTGGTTGCTCTCGCCTACGGTGGAGGAGCTGGCACGCTCGCAGGTCAAGTCGCTATCGGCGGCGGTTTGGCCGTTGGAGGTAGACGCGGGATGAGCGATATTGCATGGCATCCGGACAATGTGCGCATTCTGGCTTACTCAAGTCTCATGATACTGATTTCTGCTAGGCCACACGACTTGTGACTGCTTCTGAGGATGACTCGTCACCTATCATCATGGTGTGGGATCTTCGTAATGCGCGTGCACCTGAGAAGGTAGACCAATGCTTCTCCAACGTGTCATGCCTTATTAATGCAATTTTCAGATCCTTACCGGTCATGATAAAGGCATTCTTTCACTATCGTGGTGTAAACAAGACGCAGACCTCCTTCTCTCTTGCGGAAAAGATAATCGTGCCCTGTGCTGGAATCCTCAGACGTCAGAGATCATTGGCGAGGTATGTCATTATTATCATTTTCACATTGACATCTCAGCTTTGATTAATTCTATGACAGCTCCCTTCGCATGACAATTGGGCTTTCCAAGTTGACTGGTGTCCTCGCAATCCTGACCTCTTTGCCACTGCTTTCTTCGACGGCACCATTGGCATTCATTCCATTCAATCCACCAACGAACCTTCCACCACTCTTAGACAGACGACCGAAACTAAAATTGATGGAACTGATGTCTTTGATATTTCCGGGTTCACTCAACCCTCGCGAGGTGCGGCGCTATCACTTAAACAGTCGCCCAGCTGGCTGCGACGTCCTGTGTCTAATTCTTTCGCATTCAATGGAAAGCTTATCACCGTTTCTAACCTTGCGAATGCCCAGGGTAAAAATCAGAGTAGTACTATTCATATACATCGGGTGGTCACGGAGAAGAATTTGGTAGAACGAGCTCGTAAATTGCGGGATGCGATGGATAAGGAGTCATTATACTCGTTTGCTGAGGAGAAGACAGTGTCCTCAGCGGCCAACAGCGAAGGCTGGAGGACTCTATTTAACTTGTTCAATGCAAAATCTCGTGATGAACTCGTCACTCTCCTTGGATTCTCCAAATCTGAAGTTGCCGCACGTGTTGCCGAAGCTATCGAAAATGTGCAGCTTGCCAAACATTCGGAGGAAGAAGTTTCTCAGCAACGCACCCACGAACCTGTTGTGTCATTTGCTGAACCTGAGCGTCAGGCAGATGGAGAAGGGGATGATGGTGTTGGTGAGAAGACACCATCAGAGATCAGTGCGAGCGTGACCTCCGATGCGGCGAGCGGTTTACGCGCAGACGGTGAATCGACAACGACAGTTCCCAGCCTTTTCGGCGATGACACTGGACCTGGTACTCCCCAACTCGATACTGGTGCTGACTTTTTCAATACCGTTGGCGTTTCCCAACCAGACAGCGTCTCTCCAAATATACATGTCCCGCATACCAATTATGGCCTTGATTCCTCCGTTGCTGCGACTGTTGGTTCTGGTCCCTCATCCGTTATTTCGGAGATTCTCAAGGACAATAGCTTCAAAATCTACCCACCCGATGAGTCAGAGACTGATCGTTTAGTAACGAAAGCGCTTCTTCTAGGAGATTTTCAATCTGCCGTTTCCCTTTGTCTGACTTCAGATCGCTATGCTGACGCCATCCTCCTCGCTGTTCGTGGTGGTCCAGAACTATTTCAACTCGTACAAAAGGCCTACTTTGACCGAAGAACTACTACGCTTCCCTATCTCCGACTTTTCCACTCTATCGTCACCAATGATCTCGCCGATATCGTTCAAAACGCTGAAATACAAGAATGGCAGGAAATTTTTATCATTATTTGTACATTTGCTTCCCCCGACGAATTTCCCAGTCTCGCTGAACAGCTGGGAGCTCGACTTGAATTTCAATCCACTCTTGCTAAGAGTTCAGAGGATCCTGACGTTCGAGTTAGAGCTGGTGTGTTTAGGAGGAATGCGACGCTCACCTATCTCGCTTCTGCTCGCTTGGAGCGTCTTGTCAGCATCTGGGTAGACGAGTTGTTGGAAGAAGAGCAGAGTCTGACAAAGGATGGGAATGGAGAGGCTGGATCACCTTACTCCGCACGTGCCTGTGCTCTTCAAAGCTTTATGGAGAAAGTCGCGATTTTCCGCTCAGCTACGAAATACGAGGATAATCAATTGGCTTCAACCTCCATTTTGGAGACAGAAGAAGCTACTGCAAAGACATACAAGCTTACTATCCTCTATGAGCTCTACTTTGAATACGCCGGCTTCCTATCAAATCAGGGTCTTGTGAACGAAGCATCTGCCTTCGTCAAGCTCATACCTATGGATTATAAAGGACTAAATAATGCTGATCATACAGTGGAAAGGCAGAGGATTTTGACCGCTACCAACACTGATATTATCGGGAGCACAACCCATGTTCCCGCTGCTTCTGTTGCCCCTGCTGCCCCACAATCCCGTGTCCAGGCTACTCATGGCTATCCTCCTGTTCCCGCACCTCCTGTTCCCGTCACATCGACACCTTCCTATTCATATCAGCCCACTGCCACCGTGCCAGGCCCGTATGTTACCCCTCCCACAAACGTATCTGCACCACCCATTCCAGCCCCTGGACCTTATACCACTTCCACGTATGCTCCTGTCGCTTCATTGACTCAACCTCCTCACCTACGAGCACCCCATACGACAGTCGTACCGCCGCCACCTCAACGTAGTAATGGAACCCAGGTCGCTCCGCCTCCGCCGCCGAAACGTCAGGATAATACGGGCTGGAATGACGCTCCAATCGTCAGTTCCTCGCGGGTTGCTGCCAATGCAACTCCCCCAATGGCTTCAAAACCAAATGCCATCACATCACCTTTCCCTAATGCTCTTGTCTCACCGACCGGTTCGCCCTATATGGGTCAAGGCCAGGCTACTCTTCCTCCACCACCGAGGCCAGGGAGTCAAGGAACGATTCCTCCTCCGCCATCTACAAGTCATCATGGACAATCGGGGCTATCTCAAGCTGGTATGCCCCTTCAGACAAGGCCGCCTTCAACAAGTTTGGGACTACCACCGTCGGCGAGGATGTCGCCTGCATTGTCGGGTCAACCGCCAAGATTGCCGACACCATCTCAATATGCACCTCCACCTGTCGCTCACGGATCAATCACGGGACCGAATCCCCCTCCTCCGCAGTTGACCCGGCTGCCTCCTCCTGGACAAGGAACATACGCTCGTACTATGCCTTCACAACCGTCGAATTCGGGTCCCTATGCCCCTCCGCCACCTTCACAGGTGGATTCTGGACCATATGCGCCACCTACAAGAGTATCAATGGCACCACCTCTTTCTGGATCTTATGCGCTTCCTCCTGGTACTCATACTCAGCCGCCTCCTGCTGGTATCAGTGGTCCACTGAGGGCTTCAGGACTTCCCGCTACTGCTTCTCCTGCACCGACTAGAGCTCAACCACCTCCACCAAAATATCGTATGTATTCTCCACTCCATAACCTGATCGTTGTTGATGGTGTTGTTTGGTCCCTAGCACCTGGAGATCGAAGTCATATCCCAGATGATGTTAAACCCGTTTACCAAGTCTTAAGCGAGCATTTGGAGAGACTGAAACAGATGATGCCTGTATGTCTATTTTCACGTCTTGTTCCGGTTTGAGAAGAGAGATACCTGACAAATCAATCATCACCTTTGGCAAAAATAATAATGTTACCATAGCCTCAACAACGAAGAGTAGCTGAAGACCTCGACCGTCGTCTCAATGTGTTATTTGACGCTCTCAATTGTGAGACGCTATCAAAGCCAGTAGTAGAGTTGTTGATTCCGTTGACTCAATGTGAGATTTTTGTCGCGTTCAATACTAGACCTCTCTGATGTTCCTTTTTTCCCCTTCTTCTGAACCTAGCTATAGCTGCTCGTGACCGACCTGCTGCGCTGGCCATTCATGTTGACCTTGTCACGCGTGGAACATCAATGGATAATATCACCACCTGGATGCCAGCCATTAAACAGATGATCATGAAGTTGTAATTATTTCTCCAGTTTTTTTTATTTTACCTATACATACCTTTGTGTCAGTTGAAATGGTTTGGTTTATTTGTTGAGATTTGTTGAGATTTGTTGAGAGAGAGAGAATGCCTCAGATCACCATTCCATGCATTTTGATGCTATCGATGTCATTCGGAACATGTCACCTTGTGGTTATCTACTCTTACTCTGATGGAAGGGATAAGGTAGCATTATGCACGCAGACAATGACAAGAAGCAAAGTACAAGTATTTACAGTAAATGGAGTGAATGCAACAACAACAAAAATCCCGTATCAAGAACGCACACTAAATCAATCAATCATCGTCCTCATCACTATCCATATCCTCGTCACTATCACTTTCCTCACCCTCAGCAACTTCAATCTGCTCCAGCTCGATATCATGATCTGCTCCAACATACGAATCACAGACAACGTAAAGTCGTGGTTTATGGGTCCCCTTTGGCAACGTGAATTCGAGCTTGATGGCGAGACTTTTCGTGACGGTCACTTTCTTGATGACATAGAGCTGGCGACTATCCCGATCTCCGAGTACAATCCACCAGTTGGCAAGTTTTTTCAAAGGGTAAAATGGCGCAACGACAGATTGTTCAGCGTCTTCGTCTTCGTCTTCGTCAACGTCTCGCGCGAGTGTAACTCTGAGCATAATCGGGGACCCAGCCTTGTAGTCGTCTTTCGCAAGCTCATAGGAAACATCCAGAGTCGGGTAAGAGTTTACGAACGCCGCAACGTCACGCCTGGATCAACAATGAACTAAGCGTTCAAGAAATAATGATACTGAATTGAACATACATCTGAGACGACGTCATCTGCAGTAACTTGGTGCGGTCATCATCCTCCATCTCCATAATGTCGTATACCGTCTCAATTCCAGCACCATTGCACCTATCGATGACCTACAATATATGAATTTGCTATTCATACTCGTATGAAAACAAACAGAAAACTCACCTGAGACTCGAAATGCGGAATCTGTTTCAACGGTGAATCCTTCTCCCACACCGCCTGCACGCACATCTGTGACAGATCCATCGCACCAAGTGCATTTAACCATGCATTCGATGACATAACATCGACACAAGCCGACAACAAATTCAAAATCTTCTCCAATACCAGCACCTGGTCAGCAGCAAGATCAGGAGGAAGCTGTAAGCGAGAAAAATGGGCTTGAAGAAGCAGGAACGTCTTGAAATGCGGTGCTTCGAAATCAGCACGATCCAGCTTAACGGGTACACGATCGTAGATGCGGCGCAGTAAGACATCCTCGTGGCGACGGATGGGGATCGCTTCAAACTCGGCAGAGGAAGAGACGACCTCGAGGAGACCCTTGAGTTTGGTCCGTTCCTTGAGGGAGAGGGTGTACACCTCAACTGTGACATCTGCAACAAATGAATGACACAGTCCCAACAGCCCTTCTAAATCACTTACAAGAGATGTTATAATATGCTGCAATCATGCCCAAGTTGAGTGCAGAAACGTCCATCTCATCCTCTAATCATTTTAGAAATACATAACAAGACAAGCAAGCAGTCAATCAACTTACCGATCGCGATACATTTCGAGTTGACAAGATCGTTCAAAGTAGTTTCGACCAGCTCAGAAAGGTGATCCGACAGATGTTGGTGACTAATGTTATGCAGGTTGTAGTAATTCGGGTTCTGCGTCATCCGGCGATAAAAGTATGTCCACGTCAGAATATCCTATCAATTCTGTCAGCATCAATTCCACCGTAGCACATCTTCAACTTGCCATCGCATCCTGCTTATTCTCAATTGTCTTCACCGCAACCTCCGCCAAGAAGTAATCATGCAACAGATGTGTTGGTAAATGACTCTCAATCGGTAACCCCTCCGCCAAAAACTTTTTATAAAAGTCTTTCCTGGCTTGTTGACACATCAAGACACATCTGCTATTGTCGTCCTCTCTCGGCCGACACGCACGTCCCATCATCTGAAGGACATCCATAACTGGATAATCAACGTATCGATGTTCTTTGCCTTCGTACGATTGAACACCCATGATGATGACCATATGGCTCGCAACGGGCAGGCTCCACGCAGTATCCTATACAACATGAATAAAAATCGATACTCCAACAGGGAGTGACTCACCTTGGATGCAATCAATACCTGAATAGCACCACTCTCAAACAAGCGCTGCACAATCCTCTTGTCTTGTCTATCCAACGCTTCATGGAAGAAACCAATACCATGCTTTAACGTCTCAGCGAGCTCCTTATCCCTCACATGAGCGAGATGTTTCTCTAGCTCTTCGAGCTCAAGGTTCAAAAACCGATCCGGCTCATCATCAGCTGCACAGTGAGTGAGCAGATCGTCAACCGTGAGACGACATTGCCTTCTTGAGGGTACAAAGACAATGACAGGTTTCGTGGGTGAGTATTCGAGTATAGCGAGGTAGGCAGGCTTTGACATGGCAATCATTAGAGACGGGAAGTGGGGGATCGTGAACGATTGAATATGGATTTCCATATTCAGTGGTCGAGCACTATAGCACGATATTTATCACAAAGTCAGAGTCATAGCAAGAGATGAGCTCACTTTGGAGAGAAATTGAAAACAGTGTGTGACTTAGCGCCAATCCATTCTCCCAAATCTTCCGCATTGGCAAGTGATACACCACACGCAACAATACGCGTCGGAACTTTCGTCTGGAACGACATATATCTCGTCCTCGAAATTACTACTTCATACGTTGGTCCAACTTCTCCTCCAACCTGCTGAATCTCATCAGCAATCAACAACCCGATATTCTGCACGTTCTTCCTCTGCCTCCACCGTCTTGATAACACATCCCACTACGGAAAGAAACAAATCAGAAATGTATATTTCAGAAAACAACAGACCCACCTGATTGGGCGTACAGACCACCACATCCGATTTCTCCAACAATCTCAGGTCCGCGCTCGTCTCCCCAGTAAGCGCTCGGACCTCTTTTCCTCCTTGCATATTTCCAAACTTCCTCCTCCACTCCTCCACTCTCATATCCACCATCTCCTGGAACGGTAACAGGCAAACCACCCTCGGTTGCTCTCTCTTGCTCCATAACCTCAACAGTGCAAATTCCGCGCATACAGTCTTGCCACTACCCGTCGGTGCCCCAATGAACACATTTTCATCTGACATATACAATGCTTGGAAAACTTGCGTCTGAATTTTATTGAAGCCTACGGAAGGAATTGTCGACGCATAGATGGCCTCGAACTCATGATTGTGCAATGCAGAAATAGGGAGCGATTGAAGATCGAGGAGTGATGTGGGGAGAGGGAACTTTGCAGGGAGAATTAAGTGCTTGAATGAAATTGGCAACCTTGTTTCTGAGTGTAGCCACCTGTCCGAAATAATAGAAATATAATAGTTGGGAGGGACGGGCTCAAAAATCGGTACAGTGAGAGTGACATTATGCTCATCTTCAGCATAACGTTGTCGCAAAACGAAGCTATCATGGAAAAGGATTATCTCTCCGTCGACATCCTCAACGAGGATGATAAACGTTTCTGCAGATCCATGAATCTTTTCATCCCATCGGAAATCGGGAATAATGGAAAGATCAACGCGGAGGAGTGACCGTGTGATAGGCTGGACTTGAGCCTGAAGTCTAAGACAAAAATATTATTTACGACACACGACCAAAGCCAAGATACGGCTCACTGAAGCTTGGGGAAGTTATGCACCAACCGATGCACAAGCTTACCCGCATTTTGGATCCCAATCAGCTCCCCAATCTCCGGCGGGGAGAGGTCGAAGTATCTATACCACGGCTAATGAAACATCAGCACCAACGAAACACAACAGCACAACAAATATGACTTACGAATTGTTTTCCTTCCGCTTTCCTCACAACTTCACTCGGCACACCTTTGAACTGCCTCAAAGGTGTCATGCTGCCCCACATCCTCTTCTCGACCATTTTACACAAGTCCAAAGCGGCCTTTGCAGGCACTGCCCATCCACGCTTTAAACAGATCTCGAAAATCGCTCTCAGAATCCTACCACCACCACCATTAGTTTACAAACAAACATGTGTAACATACAAAAACGTACCGTCCAGCTGACTGTTGAACGAATACCATATCTGCCACGAGCACGAATCCGTCGAGCTTTAATTGTGAAATATACGCCTGTAATAATACATTGATCTTTGCCGCGGGTTCTTCGACACTCTCTTTGACCGGAATTGGAACCCTCTCCAGTAACTTTGAAAGCTCCATTTTCTCCTAAAATCCCATTGATAAATCCAAGCCACCCCAAAAAATACATGCAACTTACCTCTTGCCGAACAGGTATCAGTTTGAACTCGTTACTCAACGCAAAAACTCTGAACAACTCCAACGTTGACATGGTCGGCTTCAAATGCTTATTATACACCATCATCGAATTATACGTCACATAATAATGCGATGCGATCTTCCCAAGTTCGGTGCTCTGGAACCGTCCAGACCCACGTTCATATTTGATAAGCTGGCATTTTTCGAGCAGCACTGCAGCGGAATGAACAATATCCGCACGTTTCTGTACCAGCCCAGGCTCCTCTCGATAATCGATACCGACCCCATACAATCCCGGATCCTTCAACATCCTCACATACCTGCCATTATATCAGAATATATCAGAACCTGCCCAAGAAGCCGAAGAGAAAACTCACAAATATGTGTAGCCCAACCACTGTACTGCTTCGTCCCTATTCCTCACTGTGCCCAACACGATCTCTGCATTCAAGTTATCCACTATCCTGTTCACAAACTGACTTTCAATTGGCAGTTGTTGGTTCATCAGACTCAGGTAATACTGCAACTCGCTGTGGTTTGTAATAATCACACCCTCTCCAAAGGTGTCATACTGGGGCCTCCCAGCCCTTCCGAGCATCTGTAATACGTCCTGCGACGAAAGTTCCACCCATCGACCCTTTTCTGGGTTGTATATTTGTGTACCCTTGATGACGACAGTATGTGCGGGAAGATTGACGCCCCAAGCAAGCGTCGCAGTGCAGACGAGGACTTGGACATGGCCTTCCGCGAAGAGATCTTCAACAAGTGTACGATCTTCACGTGACATACCGGCGTGGTGGATGGCGAAGCCAAAAGGCAGCAAATCGCGGAGGTTAGAATCCTTACAGTTTCCACTCTCCTCCGTAAGAATTTCTCGCGTTGCGCCTTCGGGTTTGACAAATTGAGTGATAGATTCCTTCTCGACTGCCATATCCCTGAGGAATTTCGCAGTCTTCGCGGTTTCCTTACGAGAGTGAACAAAGACAAGGGTCTGGTTCTTGCCGGCTTGATCAAGGACCTTTTCATAGCAGACTTCGTTCATGACTTGATAACGCTTAATGGCCTTCTTCTCGGTGATACCGACGAACTGCTGTTGGAGACCACAAGGCCGGTATGTTGCGTCGAAGTAGAACAAACCCTTCTTTTCATCCACGCGAAGGAAAGTGGCGACATCCTGATAATTGGGGAGGGTGGCAGAGAGACCGACGAGTCGAACATATTCACTAGTCTGCTCCATACGACGAATAGTGCGGGAAATGATGGCCTCGAGAACGGGGCCACGATCATCATGGAGTAAATGAATCTCATCAATGATGACAAGGCGGACAAGGTTGGTGTAGCTGGTATCGGTGCTCTTGCGGGTGATGACGTCCCATTTCTCTGGCGTGGTGACAATAATTTGGGTCTCGGCAATTTGTTGCTTGGTCATCTGGGAGTCACCAGTGAGCTCGCCGACTTTGATGCCAAACGCCTTGAGACGAGTTTGGAAATTGCCGACCATTTCCTGTACCAAGGCCTTCATTGGGGCAATGTAAACGATTTTGAAGCCACTAAGATCAAACTCCCCCGAGTCCTCGTTTCGCCACTTGGCAAGCTCGTTGAGGACAGTGAGCATCGCGACATTGGTCTGAAATTGGTATGAGGGCCACGAAAAAATAGAGTTCTATTTGGAAACGCACCTTTCCAGCGCCAGTAGGGGCGCAGAGAAGAATTGGTTCATCACTACCGAAAGCGACAGGATACAGTTTGCTCTGGACACGGTTAAGGCGAGGGACCGTGAACGCCTCACGCGCCCAGGCAGGGAGGGCAGTGACAGGGACAAGCTCGCTATCAGTGACAGGTTTAGACTTGGGCGCAGGAACGTGAATTTCCTCATAACCCTTCTTGGAACGTTTAAAGGAGCCTTCGGGAAGTTTACACTTTTTGTTCGACATAAGATGCCCACCTTGGCTGAATGCCATGCTCTCGAGATCCAAGACGCGCTTGGGCTGGACAGTGGAGCCAGGAGCCAATGTCGCGGTCTTGGGTACCTCTACTTTAGCCGTCTCGTCCACGTCCATCGCATCCGACTCTTTCTTCGTCTGTTTACCGCCAGCGAGTTCGCGCAAAATCCATCCAACCCCCTTTTCGCGCATGGCGACCTCGACGTTGACGCGTTCATCAGCATCACTACGCATGAGCTTTGTGCACCAGACGATGGCATCGCGATTTTTGATGAAAACCTGGATGATGTGATGACTCTGATAGTCGAAGAGCTCCATGAGTTGATTTTCGCAATCACGGAGATTTGACTCTGAACCAAGGATAGAGAGGACAGAGGAGGCCTTGTCTGCTGCAGTGACAGGATCTGGGTATATCTCTGAGATTTGCCGCTGGACCCAGAAACCATCGATGGAATGGGGCGAAACAATACCCTTTTGGGAATTCTGAGTCTTGTCACGGGTCTTCCCACCAATGACGAGGGATTCGTCTGCGGGGGCATCGGTGTCCATCTCGTCGTCGTCGTCGTCGTCGTCGTCATTGTCATTGTCGCCATCATCTTCGTCGCCGGAGGATTCGTCTCGGACTTCGTAACCCTCCGCATCCTCCTCCTCCTCCTGCTCTTCTTCGTCAAAGACGACGGCAACACCGACTTCATCGTCAATTTCCGCATCCTTTCTCTCCATGTCCGGATCGACCCCCGCATCCTCTTCGCCATCGCCCGTCCAGTCCGTGACCTTCTTCGACAGACTGAGCAGTTGGGCAAACTGCTCTCCCGTAATTGGCCCAAGCACACCCTCAATCTCTCGCTTCTTGTCAAAATCCTTCACGCTCTCCTGCTTCAAGGCCTCCAGCACTGCGTCAGCTGCAGATCGCACAATGTCTTGTGTCTGATCACCCAAAGCCATATAAACAATGGATAGCATCAACTCATACACCTCCTTCGTCTCTGCCGTCCGTGGTCTGTACGTCAAACCCTCTACGCCCTGCGTTGCCTCGATGATATCTGTATACCCAAATCCACCACTCTCCATAGCCCTTCTCCTCTCCCTTCTTTGCTCATCCTGTCCCTCTGCTGCTGCTGCTGCAAGCGCTTTTTTCTTTTTCTTATCCATATCTTTTGGCTGTGCACGGACAACCCGAGAGCCCATTTCGTTTGGGTTTATGCGACCCACAAGTGAACTTGGCGCCCCATCTGGTTCCTTGTCACGCCGTGGAAGAACCGAGCGATCCGCAGTGAGCACTAGAGATGATATAGCGCCATAGTTGTAGCCTGAGAGATCAGGTTTTCCTGGGGGTCGTCCGGACATGATGTTGATGTTGATGTTGTAAACCTTTGGCA
>Ga0157366_1000668_pt1 | contig 14705 bp, 13 predicted proteins | sample AttbisABBM1_FD_113149 | JGI IMG/M metagenome (GOLD analysis project Ga0157366, IMG submission 113149) | Fungus gardens microbial communities from leaf cutter ant in Botucatu, State of São Paulo, Brazil - Atta bisphaerica ABBM1 | ecosystem: Host-associated > Fungi > Mycelium > Unclassified ...
AATAGGAGAAATGTGAGGAGGAAGCCAAAGTACTTAGTCAGATGAAAGAGATATATAGCAGAAGAAGATACTCAGGAAGAATTAGAAAATTTGGGAGATGTAATGGACTTAGTGGAAAAGTTCAAGAAAGAAATCAGAGAAGAAGAGATAAGAAGAGTACAAATGAGAAAGAAGAAGGGGAAGAAAAGAGCATTGAATTTGGAAGCAGAGATGTTTAGGAGAAGTGAATTACCAGAAAAGTATATGGCAAAGATTTTATTTGGGTAAAATAATAGGAAATTTGAAAACAAATATTTGAAGAAGTTAGAGAGAAGTTGGGCAAGATGGAAGGGGAAGGAGAGGTAGAACCTTAAGGGGGGTATTTTCATGGTACACTTGAACTCTTAGATTTTATTTTGGTTTTCTTTTCTTTTTATCTATTTTCTTTTATTTCTTGGATGATGAAGAGGCATGTGACCATGGTCACATGATGTTATAGGCCTAGAATCTGGAAGAAGGGCTAGAAGAATGATGTCAAGGTGCATGCCAATGGCATATTCACCTCATAGTAAATGTATAAACATTAGAGTAGGGTTATTTATCATTAGCACAGACTATGTGTACTAGTAGATATAGTGTAGGAATACATTGGAGACTCCTTGTCAAGTTCTCTTGTGATCCTCATGAGATACTTCACTCCTTATGGAGTGTGTATATAATATCAGAGTAGGCTAAAGTAAATGATTATAATAACTAGTAATTCTGAAAATTACTACTTAATATATCTAGCTCTAGTTTTTTAGTATAATCTCTCTTTTCCAGACAATATTTCCTCTTTTCTTGTCTGGAAATATTACTGAGTATATATTATATAATTACCTAAATAATTGCATTTTCTTCTGTAATGTCTTTTACTCTTATATTAAGTATTACAGGTAATGGCTTATTTTATTACCATATATTATGTACTCTTATATTAAGCATCATAGTCTTGAGCACTTATTGCTTGGTATCTGAGTCAAGTGAAGTCTATCCAGACTTACACTACTATCTATATATTTGATATTAAAGTAATATACTTAGCTATTTTATAGCTTATATCAAAGTATCTCTTTTATAATTGAGAAAAATTGAATAAAAACTGTATATTTCAAGTAATAAAATTGACCAGCATGAATCAACAAATGATTCAAGACTCAAAGTTAAGTCAAAAAAAAAACCTTGTATAAGGTTTATATACAAGAACTTAATGAAGTTTCTAAGTACAATGTCTATGCTATACTAAACCTAGCCTATTCTAAAGAGTATGCATACTATATACCATTGATATGTAGTATAATATTGTTCTAGAACCTTTTATATTCTTCTGTAATATATGATTGTGTGACTATGACTTATGACTATGTCATGTGACAGTCTGTGACAGTCATGCATAATGTCACACTAACCCCTAACTCTAAGTCTGAAAATAAAATAAAATAAAATAAAAATAAAAATGAGAAAGAGATAAAAATAAACAGAGTTTACCATTTTCAACTCTAACAATCAGCCTGCTTTTGGAACATAAGAATAAAAAGAAGGAGAAGGGGCAATTCTCTAAAATAGGAAAGTGAATGTAAAAATAGAAAATACTCAAACCTCACCAACAATTTGACACTTAGTTTATACATAGTACTTCTACTCTAAAGTCTATGATGTAATATATCTAGAAACTGTCTCTCTAAGTTTATATACTAGATAAAATTTACACTCAAAAAAAGGTTAAGTCAGCACCTCTCAAAGACTCAGAATGATATAACAAAGTACTATAAACAATACTGGGTTATCTGCTCCAATCTTCTGGCTAGGTGATAAAGTGTTTGTAGATGTCACAGATATCCATACTCTTTTACTAAGCTTATACACTGATGCCAGTAAGCAGGTCCAATGTCATACTGTCTCATGCTCCTAATATCTACATCCAGCATTTAATGTAGTCAAGCTGTCCACAGCAACTAGAGAACACAATATTTGGCAGGTAGAGAACAGTTCCTCCAAATGTATCCATTGAGTGACTGTATCCATTGAGTGACGCTGAGTAAAAAAATCAAAAATCAAATTCTCACAGTCTTTAGGATGGCGAATTCCAGGTCCTGGCGGTCTATTTTCAGATTCTCTACAAATTTGCAGAGACAGAGCCACAAACTGATTGAATTATTGATTGAATTTGTCAGTTGTAATCATTATGGATACATTGCAGTGTCGATCACCTGAGGATCTAGTCACTGAGATTCACACAATACCTTCGTTCCTTCTTTCCTACCCGATGACAGCGACCTGAGATCAACCTGAGATCAACCTGAGATCTTCATATCTTCAGACAATTGCAATTCTCAAGAGAGTTATAATGCAACCAGAGAAACTTTGAGACCGGAAAAAGAGATAGAGATAACTGCAACAAAGAGGGGTAATATACAAGCAGCAAAAGAATCGAATCATCAAAACAAGAAAGAGGAAAAGGGGAGACCAGGCAGCAAATCAAGCAATAGAGGAGAAGGAAAGGGAATGCGTGACTAACTAAATAACCGCACAAACACACAAGAAGCAAAAATTGCCTCAACCCAAATCCAATAACCACCGATGAACGACCAAATTTTGAGACAAGAACTCCATAAACGGTGGTTTAAATCCAACACGACACCTTTTGGTAGTCACGGCAAAGTAGAGAATAGGTCGAATCAAGGTGGAAATGGAAAGAAGAAAAGCAATACTTGCTGTACATGAGTCGATAACGACCAATTACGATATATGAAAGCAAAGGGAAGAGAAAAATGTGAGTGAGAAAAATAATCATCAGATGGGAAACTGGTATAGAACACTGGGCAGATAAAAGTGGGTAATATAAAGCAAGTGAGTATTGTGCGAATGAGGAACTGGGAAGAGGAGGTTGGAAAAAGAGGGAGAAGAAGACATAGATGATACACTAATCAAAATATGATAAAGAAGAAAGGGATCAGGACACGCAGAAGAACATCAAGAAGACACAGCACAGTAAACATAAGAGAATTCCCACCATTCCGCTCCAGAGGGTGATTGAATCAGTGTCCAAGTCGCGAACAATCCACTACCAAATGGCCAAAGCAAAACACCGCCCTCACATAGCTACCACAATCAACACCGTTATCTGGTCTATTTCAAATCGAGTGAATCGTCCGGATGGCCAAACCACTGGCTAAAATCCCGTTCGAAATCAAGATTCCCTTCCTGTTTAAACATACTCGGGTCAATGTCATCCAACGCACTCGTCATTCCCTGCATGAATTCCTGCGAAAACATGGTACTCAGATCTCCCATGCCTCCCATTGTACTAGCATCAACCCCATTTGCACCGGCGGGACCACTAGCTCCAGGTGGGAGCATGCTACTCATGTTCATGTTCATACCATGCCCTGTACCAGCATTCATACCAACCATCGGACTCATACCAGCCAAGAGATGCATACCTGAGCCACCGACACCTCCTGGTCCTCCTGCTGCACCGCCAGGAGCACTACCACCTAAACCTGCGTTGTTACCACCCGGACCAACACTGGCAGACATACTTGTCGCCGTCTGTGGCAGTTGGTTCATCCCCATCATTCCTAGGTTCATATTCGCCGGTGGGTTCATCCCACCAGGGCCACCCATCGAGCTCAAGCTTCCCATTATCCCAGGTCCAGGCGATGGTGCTGCTCGTGTGCCACCGACTGGTGTTCCGTGGTTCGAAGGAGGGTTTTGTTGATTTGGTGCGGGCGTTGAGGGGTTGTTGGGGTTTGGGGTTTGTTGATTTCGTGGTGATCCGTCCGTAGGTTTACCATCTTTCGACGATCCATCTTTCCCTGGTGCAGGAGATGGCGGAGGTAGCATTCGATTTTGGGATTGTCCACCAACAGGTCGAGAGTTGGGTGGATTGAAAGGAGGTCCAGGAGGACCACCTGTGTTGAATGACGGATCTGATGATGCAGGCGATGCAGCACTGACGGGCATGTTGTTTTTGTGTATGTTATGCATATTTTGTCGATACACCTGTTGATTCAAGAATGAAAGAATGTTAATCACGGAAAAAATTACCAGCAAAAGAGTGCTATGATATGATGACTCACTAATACGTTCTGCGATCCTGAAGGTCCCATCTGTGGGGGACTCGTTACCGAAATTCCTCCCCCCATCTGCGGCGGCATACCCATCTGCCCCCCTTGGTGTGGTGCACCATTCGTTGTTCCCCTTCCCTGCATCAACATCATACCAGAAGGTCCATTACCCAAATGAGGTTGCATGCCAGGCCCAGGCCCTGCACCAGGTGCGCCTTGTTGTATCGGCGGCATCCCGGTTGGACCAGGACCACCTTGGGGTATAGGCCCTCCAGACATCATATTCTGGCCTCCGGGCGCGGATAGTCCACCTGGCCCATGACCCTGCATACCGCCCAGTTGCCCGATTGGCTGCATCCCTCCAGGCGGCATAGGACCTGGGATGCCAGGGTTGGGTCCTTGCATCCCGCCAGGACCAGGCATTCCTCCCCGTAAACCTGGCTGCATCCCTGGAGCTTGCATTCCGGAAGTGCCTGGCGGCTGTTGTTGCTGCACTGGGTAGGACATGGAGGTCATTGATGGCGTTTGTCCGGGAGAGGTTCGTTGACGTTTACGCTCAGGTGGTGAAGACTCTGTTCTTGGCAAATTCTCATGCTAAGAAACTCTGGATTAGTGACTGAGGAAGCTAAACAACCGTATAGTACAAACCTCGTCTCCTGGCGAGTTACTGTTCCTCTTGTTACGGCTTTGAAGACCTAGTTGTACTGGTAGGCGATGTCTCATGGGTAAGGGGTCTGGTTCACCTATGATTGGTCTTCGAGTTTTGCATGCTGACAATATCCGCTGCTAAGGATTGGACAAACTGCTAAGAAACGACGACCGGAATGAACGGCAAAGAACGCACTTTATCATGTAATGTCAAAGCACTGATCTCTTTCCCTGCCAGTCCTAAATCTCCCTTTACTTGCTCCAGCTCAAGATTTGGTATATGTAAGATCTCCATATTTACAATGTCACCGTTTACCTGTCTGTGAACGAGTGAGGGACTAGACTGGACAAGCCCGCCACCGGGCGTTGCTGTTCGGCTGGGAGGTCGCCCTCCCATCCCAAATGGAGGTTGACCAGGTTGCTGACCAGGTTGCGGGATCGCGCCCTGAGGATTCGGATTCATTGCACCCTGAGAAATCATTCCTCGACTCATATTCGGTAAATGTGGTGATGCACCGAACTGAGTCTGTTGTTGTGAAGGTGGTACACCAGTTCCGGGGGATGAATGAGCCATAGGTGGACTCTGGAAAGGTCCGGTTGTGGCTCCTCGCACCTGTTGAACCTGCCCAGGAGGGGGAGGTGGGCCACTCATTGGCGGCCGAGGAACACTGCCGCTGAGCATGAACGGAGGAGCTTGGGGTGGTGGATGGGGTGGATTGCCTGGGTTTGGCGTACCATTGGGCCCACTGAATGGACCAGGCCCTGGCATACCGGAGGGACCGCCAACTCCGTTGGAGAGGGAGCGATTCACAAAACTATTAGAACGCTGTGGCATTCCATTCATCATCCTGGGAGGCATCCCAGTTTGTGGACCTTGACAAGTTTTGAGGCCAAATACACCGAAAGAAGGAAATTGAGGCTTTACCGATATGAAGGGGAGGAACATTTGCCCCTGGTGCTGTTGACTGGGTGGACTGCATTCGTAGGGCAGTCTGCCGTGTTTGATGCTGTAGATTATAACCTAGTTAGCAATTGGTCCAGAATGGAAATGGAGAGGTAAAAACTCTGACCTGAGTATAGGTCAAAGCATCATCAGTGGTAGCTCCGAGTGGATTTGACTTGGCCTGGAAAAGGACCCAAAAGACGCTCCACCACCTTGACGAGCGATTCAAGATCAAGAAGGAGAGCCGAGTACAGACGGTCAGCAATGCACAAGCCAACTGGAGCGGGTGAGAATCACCGAATCACTCACTCGAAAAGCAAACCCTGACGGGCATTTATTGGCGGAGTGGACTCTGGAGCAATGTCTGCTTCTAACAGCAGCTCTCGTGCGGTCTTTTTGAAACCACGCTTGTGACAATAGTCGTAGATATAAATGTTGAACCTGAAATGGAGCAGGTCAGAGACGAGAAAGACACAGAAAGGAAGAACACACATCTTGTCGCCTTCCCATGAGAGAGACGAGCCAGGAGGATCTGAGGGGGCCTGTGGAGGCAGGATAGGTTGGGGTGGTGGAGGGGCCGAGGCCATCTGTGGAGACGAGATGGGGAGACGTGGGAGAACAAGTGGCAATAGCTCCTGTGCGGACTGACCAAGAGCAACCGACTCGGCGTGTGGCTGCGGTGAAATCTCGCCGGAGAGCCGGCGTGGATGCGGGCCGCGGACAGTTCAAGAGAGGGCGGGAAGCAGTGGCGATACGGGTCCGGAGGACGGCGAACGAACGGACGGGCGGCGGCGGTGGCGGGGGAGCGGGAGGCACGTGACGGCAGTAAACAGCTCGCTAGGCGCAGCGAAGGGCAGGGGGGACCAGGTGGTAGTTAGTTGTTGTTGTGGTTGTTGTTGAGAGAGCTATCGTTGCAGTGCGTTGGGGCTCTTGGCCTTGGCTCTGCCAAAACACCCCCACTTCCCTTACCGGTTTGGGCGCCGACTCAATCTCCGCCCGTTGCCGGCACAAAATAATTAATTATATTCTATATATTCTAGCCCTCTCTATCGTTCGTGCCGCCGAACCGCTGCAATCTGCAGGTCCCACCCTCCAAATATATACCTCACCTCTACTAGCCGTCGCATCTCCCGCCATCCCCCCTGTGTCGATGGTCCTTCTCCCATATATATAAAATCCGCAGGTGATACCAGACTCCTTAGCAGTGATCCCAGCAGAAACGCAATCACGGCAACCACCATCAATGTTGACATAGGATACACTGACACTCTCTTCTTCTGCTCGCTTGCAACATGCGGATCCACGCACTCCTGCGAGCCGCCCATCTCCCCTCCAGAATCACTCGGCACCGCAGGCATAATTCTCCCTGGCTCCATGTTAGCTGTATCAGTCCTACCCTCCCCTTTTCCCTTGTCGACGGCTCCTGCACCCATTATGGAGCCCCCCATTCCCATCCCCAACCTCGTGAGTGGATTCGGATGACCTTGGAGAAATCCTAATAGTCCTCCTGCACTGCAGGGCTCCACATGGCTCACATGAGGTCCATTGCCATCCTTATCCTCTCCCTGTAACGCACCCGATCAGTCCAGTATATTTAACTCAAAAGTCCGGACTCACGCACCGTCACCTTCGGCATTTCTTCGCCCATCAATAATTCTTCTTTCCCCTGAGCCTCTGTCTCTCTCTTTTTCTTTTCTCCTTCTCCATCATTCCCAGAAGAACCCAAAGCTAATACAGTAGAAGTAGAGCCTTCAGAACCACACAGATCATCTGCGATTCCGACCGGTGTCTTGAGCTCCTCTGGAAGCGCCTCCGAGTCGTTCGGTACTCTACCCAGTAAAATTGGTCGTATTAGCACCGTGTTGGCTCGCGTGTGAGAATATCATGAGGTTAAACAAAGAGCCAATGGCCAGCAGTCAAACATCAATCTGATGAATGAACTCAAGACTGCGTCAAAGCATATCAGACACAATCTCCGTCCCATATAGAGCCATGGTGGCTGGATAAATTAAACTTGAGAAGTATCACCGCCGAGTGACATCACAAAGTAGGTCAAAAGTAGGATGAAATAAAATAAAACACAAAAATAAAATAAAATAAACGCACCTCGAAATGATGTTCATCTTACCCACTCTGTCATCCATCAGCTCATCTCTTCCCAAACTCGTTAACCCTTCCTTCTCATCCACAACCCCAATTTCTTTCCCGTCTATAATCACCACTTCCCTCTTCCCAGAATCCCTCCTACTCTTCTTCCTGATATTTCCTTTGACGTCGTTGGCAGGATTTGTATGGGTGGAACTGCCAGAGTTTGCACTCCCAGACGGCCAAACTTCAATCCACACAACCGCTTCATCTCCCTCAACCAAATCAATCCACCATTGCGGCCTCGTCTCCCCAGTTTCGATCGTATCACGTCCACCTCTTCTCACCTCACCTCCACCACCTGTTAATGGATCCTTAACCACCTCCCGCTCAATCTGCGACGTTGGTAGCACAATCCTGACTAAATGCCTTGCTCCACCCTCTCCTGATGAATGCATTGGTGACAACGGCATTGCATAGATGGCGTACTTGAATGGAAGCACATTTGCGTCCATCGATGTGTCCTTGCCTTTGAGTGAAATGAAACTACCTTTCCGCCCAAGTCTGACATCTTTTCTCATCTTGGACCAAACTTTCACCTCATATCCTTCCGGATACATCTTCTTATCCACCACAATTTCTGCCACAACCAAATTTCCAGGCCGTCTTGCCTCTCCACCCAAGTCTTTGATCAAAAATGCAGTTGCACTCCTCCCTCGTCCCTGGCTTTCAAACGCCGAAGCAGCTGCGATAATTGGAGACAAAGACGCAGCTGACGAAACAGTTCTTTGTCTCTGTCTTGATGGTGAAGTCCGGATTTGTGAAATAGCTGGACTAGAAAAATTCGCTGCGAATATTGCGTCCGATGTGATACTTGGGTTGGTTGTCATGCTTTCCCCGCGTTCATGGCCAGTATCACTAGGCCCTGATCTAAGCACCGTCCGACTCGGTCTAGGTGTGACAATCTGCTTTCCATCTTCTTCCTCTTCCCCACTCCGATCTATCATTTCATCCGTTGTGGTTGCCCTTCCGTATCCAACCCCGCTGGCACTCGCACTTCTGACTGTAGCCATTCCAGCTTTCACAACACTTGCAGGCAATTTCACTTGCACACAAACACTCAACTTCTTTTCCTCAACTTCAAACTTCTCCCACACGACAGCCCTACTTTCATCCCTCTTCCTCAACCTCCATGCAGAAGCTTTCATCCCCGCGAACATCTCTTCCTCTTTCCTCCCCACCATTCCCATGACTAATGATGATGCTGGAAGTCTCAGCACAGGTAACGGTGCTGCTACCGATCCAACAGAACTCTTCACAAACGTCTCCAAAGCCAAAAGACATCTCGGGATAGACGCGTTGATCATCGAGTTCACAGCAGCCGGTATTGAGCCCGCATAATCCACAGCAATGTACCTTGTAACACGAGTAGACGGAATCATGTAATTCTCCTTCGTGTATGGATCGAGTGTTTCCAACACCCATGCATCAATATACACACGTCCAATTGGAAGGACATGTGGATTGTATTTCGTCGATGCGAAAGACGTCACTGAATCTGGACTGAAAGACGCAGAAACACAGTAAATGGCACGTCTAGTGCTGCTGCTTGAATGATCTCCACTTGCAGCACCACCACCCAGCCCAGATGAAAGTGTTTCATTTGTGATTCCCTCTGTTGGTCTTTGTCCGGAAATAGCCATTGACGCAGTCAAAGAATTCGACAAAATCGACGACGAATAAGATCCGGAAAGCGCTCCTCGGACAACCACACTTGCAATGTAAAACCCTCGATCCCGAAATGGGAACCCAGCTTTCGAAATCAAAAACACCGTTTGACAATTCGCACCATACGATTCAAAAACTTGAGCAGAATCAAATCGATTATCCCATTTTCGCCGACAGTCCCAATGCGTTATCGTAGGTACCAACTCGTCTGCAGATACTCCTTCGATCACTTTCGAACCTCGGTGAACGGGAATAATAGGTGAAACTTCCGGTACAATTTTCCGATGTACGACTAGTCCTTTGTCCAAAATGAGCGTCCAGTCACTATTTGATGCGTGAGGGTTCGCGTCGTGTACCCATGACAATGCTTCCAAAGCGTGTTGAAGAGGTAGTTTCGATGAAGATGGAAGCGCATTGTCTCCGGACACGTTGATAGGTGCTATAGCAGCTACTGCTTGTTGCGTTGTAGTTGTCGCTTGGTCAACGTAATAAGTGATAAATCTAGTCAAAGGGCTTGAAATTTTAGGCGCTGAAGCCCATGTATTTGTGACGGGCTTTGTCGCTTCCCCGGGTGTATCGGGCCCATCAGCATCAGTCACATGGCTATTTCCACCATCTCCCCATTCGGCTCTTTTGCGTTTGATATTGCCCATAACTGGAGGTTGATCAAGAGGTATCCGGACGGGCTTGACGCGTTTCTGCTTTGCTAGTGCCTTGATCTCTGATTCCGGTATCTCTTCAACGTCAACATGAATTTTTGCTCCATTGACTATAACCAATCCTTTCTCTTTCCCAGGAGCCTTTCTGACTATTGTTAATAACCTCTCGTCATCTACGAAGAGCACGTCATGTGCTAATGTCAACCAAAGTCCTCCTCCTTGCGCCGATATTTTATGTCTCCTAAGACAGGAGATAGTTTGAGGTGGAGGATCAACAATAATATCCAATGACGCAGCCCAAACATCGATATCGCAACGCAATTCCAGTTCAATGGCGGGTGAATGTTGGTCGTTATCATCGTCATTCGTGTTTGCTCTTCGGCTCGCTAAGGCCTCATACTCGACCCTAAAACTCATCTTTTCATGGTCGTATCGTATCTCATTGGCTTTAGCACCGGCCAACCTTGTCACAATAGGTGGTCCACCACATTTAATCGCAAATTCACCAATTCCGGCCAAAGTACTGATCATCTGGTTCGGTATTGACGTTTTTCCAGTCCATCCTTTTGGATCGGACTGCTCGAGAAGTGTGATGAGTGTGGTGGTAGGTGACAGGGCCTCGATGGACCATCCTTGCAAATCGACTTGAGTGCGAATGATGTTTGCATCAGGTAGCGGAACATTGGGGAAGAGGTGGGGTTCGTCTGCCGAAAAAGAGAAGACGTGGATTGTGCTGGGTGATTTATACACTGTCTTGAGTAGGACGGCATCCCGACCACTGAATAAATGTGAGTCAAAGAGAAGAAAAGCCTGTGTTCAATAAAGTGGCTCACTTGACTGGCCACGCAGGCTTGGTCTTATAGTGCCATAGCTCTATCAATTCGTTCACATCTTCCAGCAGTACTCCATCCTCATGCTGTTTGTCCCAATAGACTCTAGCTCCTGGTGATACGACTGTTGCAAAAAGATCCCATACGTTGACGCCGAGAAAGGTGGCTTCAGCACGATAAACAACAAGAGTGGGGTCAATTGAATCCAGTTGTGTGATAGATACACCCCTCCCCTCGGTAGCTGGATTACATTGAGTGACTCTGATACCAGAAGAAATAAAAATATATCTTACTTCGTCGCCATTTCGCCTCAGGCTCTTGTAGTAAAGAGGAAAAATAAATATAGTTTCTTCGGACGCGCGATAATATTGACTTATCACCGGCAGCCGACCTCTCCGTAGCCATACGAGTTATCACATTAGACGATAATGATGCCGAATCGGTGCTATTCATACTTCCAACCGACGTGGACGTGTTGTAACTGAGATCAGCTGTGCTAACGATGTCTTGCAAGACTGTCTTGGAAATGAAATGTGACGACGGGTCGCGTTCCTCCGCTTCTACGATTGTCTTGGGTATACCATTCAGTCGAATGCCACGAGAAGCAGGCGAGACTTCAACTGTGAGTTTGACCTTGAGAACGGAGTGTGCATCAGGAAGAGCGGTATGTATGAGGCGAAGGGTGATTTGATCTTGTGAGAATGAACGAGAAGATTTTGTCCGCAAAACCGTCGCAGACCAAGGCAATTGCTCAACTTCATCAGAGGAAGCTCTCGTCGTGACCTGAACGTCCCAACCCACCAGGGACGGCAATACACACTCGGTCGAACGTGTCAATCGTCTTTGCTCTCTCAGTGAATGAACCTCCTCCATCCCTCGTACTTGTTCAACCGGCATTGCGTATTCGTCCTCCTCAGGTATTATGGAGTACTCCACGTTGAGCGCTTCCCTGTCAATCTGGTAACGTATCCGGTCTATTGACACACCATTTCCGTAGCCTGAAAGTTTTGCAACTCGTCCCCCGCGTTGGGTCACCGTCTTGGATAAACTTAGAGTCATGGTTGCAAGCTGTTGCGCTATAGTAGCTACAGAGTAGTTGAACATCCATATAGCTTTGAAGTCGTGCTGCCAAAAGCATGTTATACGCAGCCGTGTGAGCTGCTTCTTCCCATCGTCGCTAGTCGATTGTGAGTGTACGAGCTGTATGCACCATGCGAACACTAGACGATATAGCCAGGTAAGATTGTCATAGGTGGCAAATAAAAAGCGTACATTTCACGTGTGAGCGTACATATGGAGGCGAAGGACGAAGATAAGCCGGCTCGTCAGCTGAGCGGGGAAGGGAGGTGGATATGTCAATAATAGTGTTCGCATCATGAAAAAGTCGTGAAATTGTAACTGCATCGCGAGGACTGGGCTTCGTTAGGATGAAATCTTTGTCGCACGACAAGAACCAACTAACTTTGCGGGCCATCCTAACATAAAATTCGTCTTCGAAATCCGAGTCTTATGGTCGAGCATTTCCAACAAAAGCGCCTCCTCTACAGCAGGATCCCATTCCTGCCTAAGTTCCGGAGTCGTAAGTACAGCCTTCCAAGACTCCAACGAGACAGAGTCTTCCGTTAGTACAATCTCCAGCAGCATTCTATAAACATCACCACCCTTGCCCGTATGTCGGTGAACAATGACATCCGCAAGTTCTGGCACAGTCAGAAGACGCGACTTGCCCTTCCTGCTTGTAGAGTCCGTTGTTGCAGATATCCGTTTCCAGCCAGAAGGTGAAGAAAGCGTCAAAAGTTGTCGAAAATGTGACTCTGCTTCATTCAGAGCATTGTACCAGGACTGCCGCAGACTAAAAGGTCATTAGAGTGTCAATGATGCAATATCAAAGCGAGCCATTGTTTACAAACACACCTAGAGCCATCTGACATTGTTTTGTGATTGATACGGACCGAAAGAGATGACAACGTCGTGAAGAATCAGCCGAGTTGTGGTCCTCAAGGGTAGGCACCGACATCAAAGTCCACTTTCACTATGTCATTTAAATATTACTTAAACATTATCTGTTGAAACATTATTTAATTCTATCCTAATATGGAATTCTAATGTATTCATAGTTTTTCCATAGTCTCCTTTCCCACTACCCCTTACCTGTAACAATGGCTTTCTTCTGTTGAACCCCTTCTGTCCCAAATTTGGGAACCCCTTTCTCAGCAGCTTCCTATTTGAGCAAGCATCTTTCTGGTTACTTGATGTTAGAATGGCTAGAGAATAAAGTCTCCTGAAGGTGAGAACTATCCCAAATACTTTGGAGTTTACTCTAATCTAGTAAAACAATAACAATACTAACATAACCAAGGAATAATAGCATCTTGTATAGGGTTTACACAAGAGAACTCAATAGAGTTCCTACTACAACATAGTCCACCTTATATTATTAGTCTGTACATCTTGATCCTAACCCATTCCAAAGTCTAACTAAGTCCTTCCACTAGATAATATAATATTCTATTGGTTTGTCACATCCCATGTTCCAACTGCATCTGTCCCAACCCACAGATAACCTTCTTCCCTCATCTGTACTACCCAACCTCTTCCAGTATGAATCACACCTCCATTCTACCTTAGATATCCTTACTGGCCTTTATTAAATCCATGGACCTTCATTCCCTGACATTTAAGAATTACCAGTATCCAGGATAACTTGTTTAGCAGTTTACATTCCAGATAGCTACCCTAGATATACTAACTAGTATATAATCTGGTAGTTTATACTATACTAGCTTATTCTGAAGATTGACTAAAACTAGAATCCATTTTCAATGTTAGTGATGACACACCTTGCCACTCTCTGGTAGTTTTCTATTCACTAAGTTCTCAAGTTCCATTCTGAAATATGTGATCAGTACAACTAGTAGAAACACAGTATGTCAGAATTATGATTAATGAACTTTATTTTATTTTCTGTTTTCTATTTTCTTTTCATTTTTGTTTTACTTTTTATTTAGGGTTAGGGGTTAGCATGATGTCATAGTCACAACTGTCACAAACTTGTCACACAAGTCACATGTCACAGTCTCATAGAATATGGTGGAAACTTCTAGAACAATGATATTATATAACATATATAATATATAGTCTTTAGAGTAGGCTAGACATAGTAATAACATAGACTATCTAGTATAGTATATAAGATAGATACTTTGTACTAGAAACTCTATCAAGTTCTCTTATGTAATCCTTATACAAGGTTCTTCTTTAACTAACTCTAAGGTTATAATATAGCATACAAGTTGAAGCCAAAAGTTGTTCTGATCCATCTTTTGTATTCTTAGATAACTATTACAAAATAAACTACTCACTTATTTGTGATATCTGAATCTTGGGTATATTTTCAGAGGTTTAGAAATGATTCAAGAAGTTTAATAATGATGACAATAATAATTAAGATCAATATAGATATCAATGATAATAAGGGTTAATGATTAATAATAAATGATATTATTAAGTTTGAGGTCTAATCCTCAGATACAGAAGTATTTATACAAGATTGTAATGGTCTGTATGCAAGTTGTTTCTATCACATAATTAAAACTCATACCTGGTGGGGCTATTATCTGTTATAGCAAATGTTAGGCTAATTTTAGAAGATAACTAATTATATTATTATATTGATATACTTGTATCTCTATAAATACTGATCTCTATATGATGTATAATATAT
>Ga0157366_1000669_pt1 | contig 14696 bp, 11 predicted proteins | sample AttbisABBM1_FD_113149 | JGI IMG/M metagenome (GOLD analysis project Ga0157366, IMG submission 113149) | Fungus gardens microbial communities from leaf cutter ant in Botucatu, State of São Paulo, Brazil - Atta bisphaerica ABBM1 | ecosystem: Host-associated > Fungi > Mycelium > Unclassified ...
AAAGCCAGCACGGTTCCCACAATGATTCCCGGTAACGTCAAAGGCAGTGTGATGGTGAAAAAAACTCTCCAGCGTCCGGCTCCCAACGTGCGGGCAGCCTGTTCAAGCCGGGTATCAACGGCTTCCAGCGCCAGACGAATAGACCTGACCATCAGTGGGAAAGCAATCACCGCAGACGCCAGTGCGGCGCCACGCCAGCTAAAGGCAAACGTGAAGCCAAACCAGTCATACAGGTATTCACCAATCACGCCACGCCGCCCAAATCCCAGCAACAACAAATATCCCACCACCACTGGCGGCAGCACCAGTGGCAGATGAATCAGACTGTCGAGCAGCGTTTTGCCAGGAAACTTGCAGCGAACTAACAGCCATGCCATCAGGATGCCAAATGGCAGGCTGCATACCACCGCAACGCTTGCAACCTGCAGGCTCAGCGCAACCGCTTGCCATTCAGCGTCACTGATATACATCATGACTCAGGCGAGAAGCCATACTGTTTGAAAATCTCTGCGGCCTGCGGACTTTTCAGATAATCATAAAATGCGGTAACGGCAGCGTTTTTATGATCTTTGACGATGGCCATTGGATACTCGACAGGTTTGTGACTGTCTTCCGGGAAAGTCCCCACCACCACAATTTTTTTGCTGGCGACAGCGTCAGAGCCATAAACAATGCCGTAAGGTGTTTCATCACGCTCCACCAACGCCAGTGCCGCACGCACACTGTTACCACGTGCCATAACCGGTTCCAGTTGCTCCCAGGCACCCAGTTTTTCCAGTGCTTCTTTGGCATAAATTCCGGCAGGAACATGGTCAGGATCGCCCACAGCCAGGCGCTGGCCTTTTAGCAGACTTTTCCAGTCGGTGGTTTTGCTGATGCTGACAGGTTGCGGATGAGCAGCCGGAGCCACCAGAACCAAATCATTACCCAGCAGCGTGAAACGGCTGGAGCTCTCCATGGTTTTTTTGTCTATCGCATAATCCATCCACTGCTGATCGGCAGAAATAAACAGATCGGCTGGCGCACCCTGTTCGATTTGTCGTGCCAGGGTGGAAGAGGAAGCGAATGAAGAGACGATTTGCACATCTTTGCCCTGCTCATACTGGCTGGCAATTTTCTGTAAAGCATCCGTCAGCGACGCTGCAGCAAAAACAGTAATTTTATCAGCAGCAGCGGCATGACCGCTGATGCTCAGCGTGACGACCGCAGCAGTCAGCCAGCGATTCAGTTTTACCGACATAGAGGTTCTCCGTAGTTTCGTTATGTAGTGAATGATATAACGATAGGAAGCCTGTCGTCACAGAAAATATCATCTGGATAAAACAGAAGATTATCGGGGATCAATCTCAGGGACGCTGTGCGAAGAAAAACAAACACCCGGTAAAACCGGGCGTGAGGAAAGCATATTACTGGTGATGTTTTGCCGGACGGTCACGGTGCCCGATCTTAGAAATAACGTTGAAGACTTCACCAAGGCCATAAATCAGCCCCAAAATGATCGCCATCACTACTGGTACCATCAGGATCGCAACAGCCAGACCTTTTAACAGTTCCAACATGGGGAAACCTATCCTTTTCAACCACACAAACCCCTATTCTAACGATTGTGGTAAAAAGTGCACTGCCCTTTTTGTGCCTTCACGCTGTTTCGCTTTCCAGCACAAATGGGAGGGTGATATGGCGTTGTGGTGCCTGCTCCGTGAGCTGTGCCACTAGTTGCGTGGCTGCGGCCCGCCCGGCATCGGCATACCCCAGGTCCACAGACAAAATATCGGGAAACATAAAGCTAAGTAGCGGGGTATGGCCGATACTGCAAATTTTGACGCCGTTTATCGCGTTACTCTGTAAGTATTTAATCACTCCCAGTGCGATTGTGTCTGATGCACAGACCACCGCGCTGGTTTCAGGCTGAATAATACGGGAAGCCAGCTGAAAACCGCTCTGATAACTCAGATCACCCAGGGCAGAATGTGGCGTCAGTTGGTAATGATCACAGGCATCCAGGTAAGCCTGATGACGCAGTCGCCCGGTGGTTTCATCACGATGTTCCACACCGATATAACAGATATGCCGATGCTGTTGCAGATGTAAATGCCGCATCAATTCACTTACGGCTCCGGCATCATCAAAGGTGACCGAGGAAATGTTAGCTGCGGTACGCACCATCATCACCATTTTTTGCTGCCACGCACTTAGCGCTTTTGCCGACAAACCCGTAAAACCAAACAGGATCACACCATCCACATGGCGTTGCTGCAACAGCCGCAAATGTTCACTCACCAGTTCCGGCTTCAGCATACTTTCCATCAGGATAGCGTCGTAACCCTGCTGATAAAGCTGCGGTAAAATGGCTCTGACGGCCTGGTTTTCTGAGGGAGAATCCAGCCGTGAAACAATAATGCCAATAATCCGGTCACTCTGCCCACGCATAGATTGCGCAGATTTAGAGGGCATAAAACCGTGTTCACGAATCACCGCTTCCACGCGTTTCCGCGTTTGTGCGCTAACCTTCCCTTCATTATTGATCACCCGTGAAACCGTTGATTTCCCGACCCCACTCAGACGGGCAATATCTTTAATAGTAAGTCGGGCTGGCTGATCACTCATGGCATTTTGCTACATAAATATTGGGGAATTAGCGCCTAATTTAATACGAAGAAGAAGTAAGTCACTACCTATTTTTTGATACAAAAAGCAGGCCTTCCGCTATAAATTGATCCACCGCGCGATAAATAAGCCGCAATCCGTGAGATAAATGGACACGGTGCGGCTTTTCAATTACTGCAAAGGAATTACAGATTATCAGTCGTAAGCAACCCGGCGCTTACGGGCAAGGATAGTTTCCAGTGCTCTTTCTATCTCAGGAATGGACAGCTTCAGCGCATTAGCCACATCCGGTGCTGGCGACTTGTTCTTGCCATCAATATAGATATTGTTAATGACGTTAATCCCGCCGCCTGCGCCTGCTGGTGAATGCGAGTCCCGGCCTCTGGGTAAGGTAAGGTCGCCGCGCATATAGCGCTCCAGCACGGGTGGTACTTTCGGTACATCCGGCACCATAATATCAGCCAGCCGCGAGGAGGCTTTCAGTGCCAGCGATGCGGATTTGCCGATACTAATCGCTGCACTTTCTGCAATATTCGACCCGAACCCGATAAACACACGGCTTGGCGAGTGAATACCCAGTGTTTCTTTGAACCAGCCGCCGACACTGTCGCCCATCTCGGTGACGGTATCCATTCCCCGGTAGAATGAATCAGCGGGATTAGCTGCTGTGTCATGGACACGAACGAGGGAGACAATTGACTGCCAAGGGTAATAGACAGTTCGCGGGTGCTTACCATCAGCGCCTTGGTCGCCTCCAGCGGTGATTTAAGCCGTTCCGTGTAGGATGAGGCCAGCAGGTCTTTATCCGCTGCCTTAAGTGCGCCCGCCCTGATTTCGCGGTATTTATCCATATTGGCGAGCATCGGACGGACGAACGCCATGACCTGCATATCGGCGAACATCTCACCCAGACCGAAGTTCTTCGCCAGTTCCTGTAGCGCGAGGTCGCGGGAATTGTCGTCCTTGATTTTCATCGCCTTCTTGAAGCCTGCCAGTGCTTCCGGGCTTTTGGCTTCCAGATACCTGCCGATGATGTTTACCATGCCCTCAATAGGCGATACACCCGTAGATTTATAGGCCATCAGGGAACTCTGAAGGTCAATCCCGATATCGGCAAATTGTTTCTGCGTGTCGCGGGCAAAAATCTTGATTTCAAAAGACCCCTGGTCGCCCGCATAGGCCATGATGTTCTGTACTTTGGCAAAACCTTTAGCGCTGCCATCAAGCGAGTTTTTCCAGACGGCGGCAACTTTCGCCCATTCCGTCCCGGTGGTACGGGTGGCAGTGGCGGCGCGGGCTATGTTGGGCATGAAGCTGCCAATTTCGGACACGCTGTCGATATTGTCACTGATAAGGGAGCCTACGGCGTCCTGCAAATTGCTCTGGTACTGGTTGTATTTGAGGGACCAGCCCCGGATTTGCTGTCCCAGACTGGCGCGGGTTTTATCGTCATATTTCGCCGTGATTGACATATCAATCATCTTGTCGTCGAACGTAGCCGACTGCTGAATCGCCGGGGAAACGAGGCTGTAAGCGACTTTGGCCTGCGCCCATGTCTCAATCCTCTGACCGTAGAGCGCCATCCGGTTAGATTTCAGAGCATCAGTAGTGGCAGATGCCGCTGACAGGCGGGACTGCTGGCGGTTAAGCTGCTCCAGCGTTCTGCCGACCCTTTGCAGGTCATTGTTCAGGCGTGAAGCCACGCCTGAACCTATCTGACCGTAACGCTGCATGGCACGGGACAGGCTGCTTTGTTGCTCGGTCAGTCGGCGTGAAGTGTCGCCGAGAGAATCTAGTGTGCGCCGGGTACTGCTCATGGCGGAACGGAAGCTGCTCCCGACAATACCGCCAATCATCACGCCAACAGAAAAATTATTGCTCATGGTTCACTCCGGTAATGAGTGGATACGAAAAGAAAAAACTCGATGTACCCACAATTTTCCCTGATTGGGAAAACCATCTAAGAAAGTTATTTTTCTAATTTAAATCAATGAATTATACACCATCCCACGTCGAGGAGGCCGCCTCTTTCTACGATCTATATGGGGCAGAGTTGCGTCGACGTGCGGAACTAAAATCCGTTTCACTGGATGGTATGAGGCTTACAGATGCTTGCTGAGGCTTAAATAAGCTAATGAAGTTTGCATCATCTGTTCCAAGTTAGTACACTTATCCCTGTTAGTGGATGCGTGGCGCGCTCAGGTTGAGGCTAATTACCTTGAACAGCGGTTCATCACCTTAAGCACCCAAAGAAAAAAGCCTGACCTCACCAGTTGGGCTTTTTTTTGTCCGTTATTTACTCCAGTCCTTTGATTACATTTCTGATACCCTTATAATCACGGCGTTAGTGGGTATCGCGTTCTGACACAACGCAGGCATGTGAAACGTGTTCAAGCCCTGGCTGGATTACGGGTGGTGCCGCTCCAGTGCCTCAACCTGAGCGCGTCACGCATCCACTAACAATGCAACACCGTTAACCAGGCAGTGGAAGGGCTTTAACGATGGTGCCGCGTTCCTGTATTGGAGCAAACGGATGAAGGGATTTCTTCAAATCGCTGTCATCGCTCTTAAGGCGATTGTCGCCTTTATCGAGCTGATTCTGGCCTGCTTACCATAAGCAACCGGGAAATCGGCATAGGAGGCAGGCATTTCAGCCTGCTCCCCTGCCACACCACCCGGCATGCGGGTCCGCACCGGGCGGTTCGAAAGTTTGAGGTTACACGAGACGGGGTAAACCTTGCCTGTCGAACCATGCCAGATCTAATACGTGATTGAGAAGTTTGTCACTGTTTCGCCACCAACGTCGGCTGTTATGCGCTATTTTGACGGCAATACTGAGACTTGCTCCCATCGCGCGAAGCTTTCTGAACATCGTCGTGCCACGTCGCCATTGCTTTAGCTGAAGTGCCCTCAACCTGTGTCGAAGCCATTCCTCCAACTTTTGCCATACTCTGGGAGTTTGGGCCAGACTGAAGTAAGCCCGCCACCCCAGAAGATAAGGGCGTAGTCGTTGTATAACGTCCGTCATACTACGACCTCCGTTGCGTTGAGTCAGTTTCCGGACTCGGTGCCTGAACGCTGCCACTGCTTTAGGTGCCACTCTGAGTTTTACCACCTTTCCCGGTGCCACCCACAGGGCGTACCCCAGGACCTTACGGGTAAACGCACTGGCTACTGCGCTTTTGGCTTCGTTGACTTTCAGTTTCAGACGCTTGAACAGTCGGACAAGCAGAGCCATCACGCGCTGTCCTGCCCGACGACTGCTGACATATACGTTACAGTCATCGGCGTACCGTACAAAGCTGTGTCCCCGTCGTTCAAGCTCCTTATCCACTTCATCCAGTAAAACGTTAGCCAGTAATGGCGACAAAGGCCCGCCTTGAGGCGTTCCCAGCTTCCGTTGGATTATCGTGTCGCCATCCATGATCCCCGCATTCAGATATGCACGAACCAGCCAGATTACTCCGGCATCGTCGATACGTTTCCTCAGACGGCCTATCAGGATGTCATGGTCAACCCGGTCAAAGAACTTCTCCAGATCCACATCAACCACTACACGGCGGCCTGATTGCGCGAACGCCTGAGCGGCAAGAACCGCATCCTGCGCACGGCGACCCGGCCTGAATCCATAGCTATGTTCACTGAAGGTAGGATCAAGCAACGGTTGTAGTACCTGCAACAATGCCTGCTGGATTAATCGATCCGTCACCGTTGGGATACCCAGCTCACGCTGGCCTCCTCCGGGTTTCGGGATCATAACCCGTAATACCGGCTTTGGCCGATATACCCCGTTTAACAACTGCTCCCGAATGACGGGCCATGTCGTCTGCAACTGGAGGGCTGTCTGGTCTACATCCAGACCGTCCACGCCAGCGGCACCCCGGTTGGCTCGCACTCTGCGGAAGTCTTGTTGTAGGTTTTCTCGCGTCAGCATTGCCTTAATCAATACTGACCCTGCGTCTTCCTGCTTATATTGCGGATCTCCGGCTTCACCACAGCCTGCCCTGGACGAGGCTTCACCCCGACATTCGGCAGACTGCCCTGTATGTTCAGGCTTCTGGCGCATGGCCTCAGATATCAACATAGATTCAGACACTCACTCTCGTTTGCCCTTCACCGCGCAGACTTTACATCTGTTCGGCTACTATGGCCTCTGCTGACTTCTCGCTCCGGTCTTATGCCGTTGCCCTTTCAGGCTCTCTGCGAGATCTCCCCGGGTAAGAACGCACTCCTTCATCGTACAACCGCCGAATTTACGCTGCCTCGCCTTGATCACGAGAGCTTCGCGGAGACGTGCCCGCTCACCCTGCTCAACAGCGCCTTATATCCGGTTCTTGTCCATCGGCTCACGATTTATGCTCCACGCTTCCTCCCCACACTCGGTCACCCTAATGCAGTTGCGCTTCACTTCGCTTGCTGTGATCAACTCGCGGCGGGACTTACACCCGCAGGAGTGCGCCCATGCCGGGCGCACACGTAAGTAAGGCCACCGGTTCACCCCCGGTGGCCTTTAACATTTCTGAGTCTGCGACACTGCCCCACAGCCATTCATCTCGAAGCAAGCTATGGCGGTAACGCTGGATTTAAGGTGGCACTGACGGCTTAAATTCCTGCGATTTCTTGGCATGTCGTTATGTTTAAAGCGCATTAGAAACAAATTTCACCGTTCTGATTAATCATGTTTACCGGACTATTCAAAGCAAGGTAAATCTCAATATGGCACGACCTCAGACGGTTAATCAGTTACCCGACTCTATCAAGAAGAAACTGAATAAAAAGCTGACCGAAAGTTCATTCAGCGGTTACGCTCAGATTACTGAGTGGTTAAACTCGTTGGGATATCCGGTTTCAAAATCATCAGTACATCGCTATGCTGAACGTCGCCGCCTGTCACTTATTGCAGGGAGCGATGCTCCTTGCGCAACAGCTAACATTTTGGAGACGAAACTTCGCTGTCTGGAGATTGCCTCGCTCTGTTTAAAAACGAACGAAAAGCTGCCAGCAGATGAAGTAACAAAATATGCTGAAAATTTGATGGGGTGGCTTTACGACCAGAAATAATTGACTACGCGGGAGGCGTGCCCTCCCGTTACGTATACGGAAACTCTTTTACAAAGCCATCCAACCTTTTCCAACATCTTCCCGGATTTTCCCATAATTATCTCATGGGAAACCCTGTATTTATCTCACGTCTAATCAATAAATCCAGGTTCGCAAATCATCCTCACCGGTTTCTGCTGGTGGGTTGTTAGTGCATTCATATAAAACCTTCAACTGTGATGTGCCATCCGAATAATTTCTCTCTGGCATAAATTATTGTGATCCCGATCATTAATGGGAACGTTCCCACTTATCGATTGATATCGTCTGCGCTATTTTACTTTGGCTCCCTTTGAACATCCCCTTTCTCTGAAACTATGGCAGGCCCAACATGAGCAAAAGCAATCCTAAGGATATCGACCGTCTTATCACGCTGGTAGGCGGTAAAAATAATATTGCCGCCGTGACCCACTGTATTACCCGTCTTCGTTTTGTCTTAAATGATACTGCGCTGGCCGATGTAAAAGGCATTGAAGCCCTGCCAATGGTGAAAGGCTGCTTTACCAATGCCGGGCAATTTCAGGTCGTGATCGGTGTTGATGTTGGTGACTGGTACGCACTGTTGATCCAGCGTACCCAGATTAGCGAAAGCGATAAAGAGAGCGCTAAACGTGCCGCTCGTCAGAATATGCGCTGGCATGAAAACCTGATTTCACACTTCGCTGAGATCTTCTTCCCCCTGCTCCCGGCGTTGATCAGTGGCGGTTTGATCCTGGGCTTCCGTAATGTGATCGGTGATGTACCGCTGTTTGGCGATCAACCGCTCACGAAAATCCATCCATTCTGGCAAACCATTTATGATTTCTTATGGCTGATTGGTGAAGCGATTTTCTTCTATCTGCCTGTTGGTATCTGCTGGTCCACCGTGAAAAAAATGGGTGGGACGCCCGCGCTGGGGATCGTTCTGGGCGTAACGCTGGTTTCACCACAGTTAATGAACTCTTATTTGCTGGGGCAACAACTTCCTGATGTCTGGAACTTTGGCTTATTCACCATTGAAAAAGTGGGCTACCAGGCCCAGGTGATCCCTTCCCTGCTGGCCGGGATGGCGCTGGCCTTTATTGAATTGCGCTTGAAACGCTGGGTACCTGCTTACCTTTATATGGTGGTTGTTCCGGTTGTCTCACTGATTCTGGCCGTATTCCTTGCCCACAGCATCATTGGCCCATTTGGTCGTTTAATCGGTGATGGCGTAGCCTGGGCAGTAAAAGGATTAATGACCGGGAGTTTTGCGCCAATTGGTGCGGCACTGTTTGGCTTCCTCTATGCACCACTGGTGATCACCGGTGTGCATCAGACGACTCTGGCTATCGATCTGCAATTGATTCAAAGCATGGGGGGTACACCAGTCTGGCCGGTTATTGCACTGTCAAACATCGCACAGGCGTCTTCTGTACTGGGCATTATCATCATTAGCCGTAAAGCCAATGAACGTGAAATCTCTGTTCCGGCAGCCATTTCCGCTTACCTCGGCGTAACCGAACCGGCCATGTACGGCATCAACATGAAGTATCGCTTCCCGATGCTGTGCGCCATGACCGGCTCTGCACTGGCGGGTTTAATTTGCGGCAGTTTCGGCGTGCTGGCTAACGGTATTGGTGTGGGGGGATTACCGGGGATCCTGTCGATTCAGCCACAGTACTGGCAGATTTACAGTCTGGCGATATTGGTCGCCATTGTTGTACCACTGGTGCTGACGGTTGCTGTTTACAAACGTAAACAACGTACCAACACACTGCCAGTCGCGTAACTCCAGACAGGCTTTAATCAGCCGGGCCATGCCCGGTTGTCCGTTATTTGTTAGCAAGGAAACATTATGAGTGGTTCACAAACGTCATGGTGGCAAAAAGGTGTCATCTATCAGATCTATCCCCGCAGTTTTCAGGACAGTACCGGAAGTGGTGTCGGTGATCTGAATGGCATTACCCGACGTCTGGATTATCTTCAATGGCTGGGGGTGGATGCCATTTGGCTGACGCCCGTTTATGTTTCGCCACAAGTAGACAACGGTTATGACGTGGCGGATTACACTGCGATCGATCCCACTTTCGGCACCATGGAAGATTTTGAAAATCTGGTTGCGGCGGCACATCAACGCCATATCCGTATTGTGATGGATATGGTGTTTAACCACAGCTCAACAGAGCATCCGTGGTTTAAATCGGCCTGTGATCCCAACAGCCCACTGCGCGATTACTATATCTGGCGTGATGCCCGCAACCATGATGTACCGAATAACTGGCAGTCAAAATTTGGCGGCTCAGCCTGGCAGTGGCATGCAGAAAGCGGGCAATATTATCTGCATACCTTTGCGCCTGAGCAGGCGGACCTCAACTGGGAAAACCCACAGGTCAGAGAAGAGTTAAAAAAAATCTGCCATTTCTGGGCTGATAAAGGTGTTGATGGATTGCGTCTGGATGTGATCAATCTGGTTTCGAAACACCAGGACTTCCCGGATGATGAGACGGGCGATGGCCGCCGTTTCTATACCGACGGCCCAACGATTCATGCTTTTCTGCAGGAGATGAGCCGTGATGTCTTCCAGCCACGAGGACTGATGACCGTTGGTGAAATGTCCTCAACCTCGCTGGAGAATTGCCAGCGCTACGCTCGGCTCGATGGCAAAGAACTGTCGATGACATTCAATTTCCATCATTTAAAAATTGATTATCCCAATGGTGAGAAATGGACCAACGCAGCGCCAGATATCCTGCAATTAAAACAGCTGTTCGCGAAGTGGCAGCAGGGAATGCACGATCAGGCCTGGAATGCTTTGTTCTGGTGTAACCACGATCAGCCACGCATTGTTTCCCGTCTGGGTGACGATGGCCCACTCCACCAGATGTCAGCCAAAATGCTGGCTATGGTGCTGCACGGTATGCAGGGCACTCCCTATATCTATCAGGGAGAAGAGATCGGCATGACCAACCCGCATTTCACGCAACTTGAACAATACCGCGATGTGGAAACATTGAACATTGCCGCTATCCTGCGTCAACAAGGCATCAGCGAAGAAAAATTGCTGGCGATCCTGGCGCAAAAGTCACGTGATAATGGTCGCACGCCAATGCAGTGGGATGCGCACCATAATAGTGGGTTCACTGATGGCACAAGCTGGATCCCACTGGCAGATAACTATCGTCAGATCAATGTGGAGCAGGCGCAGGCCGACACACAATCGGTGCTTTATACCTACCAGCATTTGATCGCTCTGCGTAAACAGTGGCCTGTTATCGTGCAGGGGGATTATCAGGATCTGCTGCCGAAAAGTCGCGATATCTGGTGCTATACCCGCACCTGGCAAGGTAATACGCTGTTAGTGATCGCCAATATGCGCGGGCATGAGGTGCCATTTACGGAAGACCTGATGCAGGATAAAAGCCGCTGGCGAGTGCTGTACAGTAATTATGGCAATACCCTGCAATCGCTCAATGAAGGTGTATTAAAACCTTTCGAAGCAGCCTGGTGGTTGTACGAAGCCGAAGCGTAATACCGTGACGGTCACGCCCTGCTCTTTTACAATCAGTAAATTGAGCAGGGCGAGGAACCGATATGCAGGCCGATATTTCATTAATCATTAAGCTTCAAAATACCCTGTTTGCTGATCCACGGCGTATCGCGCTGTTAAAACAGATTCAGGCAACGGGTTCGATCAGCCAGGGCGCTAAGATGGCAGGCATCAGCTATAAAAGTGCCTGGGATGCCATTAATGAGATGAACACCCTTGCTGAACGCACTCTGGTTGAACGTGCCACTGGTGGTAAAGGGGGCGGTGGTGCCAGCCTCACGCCTTATGGTGAACGGCTGATTCAACTGTTCCAGTTGCTGCAACAGGTGCAACAAAAAGCCTTTGATGTCTTACAGGATGACTCACTGCCGCTGGACAGCGTGCTGGCAGCGATTGCCCGTTTCTCCCTGCAAACCAGTGCCCGTAATCAACTGTTCGCTACAGTACTTCATCGTAATCATGCCCGCGTACAGCAACAACTGGCGGTACAACTGGCTGATGGCAAAACCGTTATTCATGTCGCTTTAACACACCAAAGTGCAGAACGATTGCAGCTTGATGAGGGAAAAGAGGTGCTGTTGTTAATCAAAGCTCCGTGGATCCAAATCAGCCACCAGCCACAAGCTGCCGATAATCAGTTACCTGGCACCATTGCCAATATCGAACACGGAGAACAACAGAGTGAGGTTTTACTGACGCTGTCCAGTGGAGAAACCTTGTGTGCAACCGTGCCAAATACCTCTGTTACACAGCAAAAACTGCAACCAGGTGACGCTGTAGCAGCATATTTTAATGCTGATCACGTCATCATCGCGACGCTGCTCTGAATCACCCGACAAAATTTGACATTGCGCGGCAGGAAGTCCATTAATATCCAGCATGGTGCATAAAATGGAATGAGTGATGTCAATATTGCAAATTACGCAAGGCATGTTTCGCCTGAGCGATACCCGCATGCTGAATCTGAACGATCTGGTCCTGCATTCCGGCGAAAGCTGGGCATTTGTTGGCGCGAATGGCAGTGGTAAATCCTCGCTGGCCCGCGCCCTCTCCGGTGAACTGCCACCCGCTAAAGGCTCAGTTCTCAGTGAATTTAAGCGCCCTGTCCGCCTGTCACTGGAACAGTTACAAAAACTGGTTTCTGACGAATGGCAACGTAATAACACCGATATGCTCAGTGCTGACGAAGATGATACGGGCCGTACTGCTGCTGAAATTATTCAGGAAGAGATTCGGGATCCGCTACGTTGTCAGCAACTGGCGGAAAAGTTTGGTATTACCCGCTTACTGGATCGCCGTTTCAAATACCTCTCCACCGGGGAAACCCGTAAAACCTTACTGTGCCAGGCCTTAATGGCACAGCCCGACCTGCTGATTCTGGATGAACCATTCGACGGTCTGGATGTGGCTTCGCGTGAAAATCTGGCCAATGTGTTGGGCGAACTACAGCAACCCGAATTTACTCTGGTACTGGTACTGAACCGCTTTGATGATATTCCTGAATTTATTCAGCATGTCGGCGTGCTGGCAGAATGCCATTTAAATCATACCGGACCACGTGAAGCGATCCTGGCGGAAGCTCTGGTCGCTCAACTGGCCCACAGTGAGAAACTGGATGGTATGACACTGCCGGAGGCCGATGATGCCAGCGCTATTCCGCAACTGGCTGAAGATGCACCGCTGATTGTGCTGCGTGATGGCGTGGTTTCCTACAATGATCGCCCTATTCTTCACCATCTCAACTGGCAGGTGGATCGCCATCAACACTGGCAGATTGTGGGACCGAATGGGGCTGGTAAATCAACGCTGCTCAGTCTGGTCACCGGCGATCACCCTCAGGGTTACAGCAATGATCTGACGCTGTTTGGTCGCCGCCGCGGGAGCGGTGAAACCATCTGGGATATCAAACAACATATCGGTTATGTCAGCAGCAGCCTGCATCTGGATTACCGTGTCAGCAGCAGTGTGCGCAATGTGATTATCTCCGGCTATTTTGATTCGATTGGTATTTATCAGGCGGTTTCTGATCGTCAGCATGCGCTGGCAAAACAGTGGCTGCAATTGCTGGGAATGGAAAACCAGGCGGATGCGCCATTCCACGATCTCTCCTGGGGACAGCAACGACTGGTATTGATTGCCCGTGCCCTGGTCAAACATCCGGCCCTGTTAATTCTTGATGAACCGCTGCAGGGGCTGGATCCCATCAACCGCCTGCTGGTTCGCCGCTTTGTTGATGTACTGATTGGTGAAGACCGTACACAATTGCTGTTTGTTTCCCATCATGCGGAAGATGCTCCGCAGTGCATTACCCAGCGTCTGAGTTTTGTTGCTGATGGTGAGAGCTACCGTTATGTACAGGAAACGCTGTAATTTTTGAGTAACGGGTTGTCGGGTTGCTACTACTGACCACCGCTTCTGCCTGGAGGCGGTGGTCGGTATTTGCTACGAGCATCATCAGAAATAATTATCAATGTAATCGCTACCATTATTACGTAGTTATAAAGTGACACCCAACCTACCACTAGCTACTTTTATTGCCTTATATGATTGCACACCTAGTGTAACCGATTCCATTTTTGCCTGATTTGATCACGCTTTCTGTATTATGCTTGTGTTATTTTTAGCACTCTGGCGCATACCAAAAGTTATCAGGGCTTAACATGCAAAAATTCAACCCCGTGGACCACCCCCACCGTCGTTACAACCCGTTGTCTGATCAGTGGGTCCTGGTTTCCCCCCACCGCGCCAAACGGCCGTGGCAGGGTGCACAGGAAACACCTTCGCAGGAAACACTACCAGCACACGACCCCGACTGTTTTTTGTGCCCGGGTAATACCCGTGTGACGGGTGATAAAAATCCCGATTACACCAGCACCTATGTTTTTACCAATGACTTTGCGGCACTGATGACCGATACCCCGGATGCACCGGAAAGTGATGATTTGCTGATGCGCTGTGAAAGCGCACGTGGCACCAGTCGGGTGATCTGCTTTTCTCCTGCTCACAGTAAAACCCTGCCGGAACTGCCCCTGGACGGACTGATTCAGGTGGTAAAAACCTGGCAGGAACAAACCCATGAACTGGGACAACATTATCCGTGGGTGCAGGTATTTGAGAATAAAGGCGCGGCAATGGGCTGCTCAAACCCGCATCCGCATGGTCAGGTGTGGGCAAACAGCTTCCTGCCAAATGAAGCTAAACGTGAAGATGATTTGCAACGCGCCTGGTTTGCCAAAAATGGCTCCCCAATGCTGGTGGATTACTGTACCCGCGAACAGCAGGATGGCAGCCGCACAGTGGTGGAAACCGAACACTGGCTGGCTGTCGTCCCCTGGTGGGCAGCCTGGCCGTTTGAAACACTGTTACTGCCCAAATTCCCGGTTAAGCGCCTGCCGGATCTGAATGATGCACAGCGTGATGATTTAGCACAGGTACTGAAAAAACTGACCAGCCGTTACGATAATCTGTTCCAGTGCTCCTT
>Ga0157366_1000674_pt1 | contig 14657 bp, 17 predicted proteins | sample AttbisABBM1_FD_113149 | JGI IMG/M metagenome (GOLD analysis project Ga0157366, IMG submission 113149) | Fungus gardens microbial communities from leaf cutter ant in Botucatu, State of São Paulo, Brazil - Atta bisphaerica ABBM1 | ecosystem: Host-associated > Fungi > Mycelium > Unclassified ...
TCATACAACATGTATACCACATGTGGACCTCATATACTATATATGGTCATTTAGGATAGGGTGCACAGTAGTAAGCATGGACCATCAGTAATAGTATATAAGGTAGATTAGTTTGTATAGGGATCTCTATTGAGTTCTCTTGTGTTATCCAATACAAGGTTATCTCTTAATCCAGCCCTAAGGATTTTGAGTTATAATAATCAAATACTACTTATTGGTCCATGATTTATGTTTAAGTATTGTTGTTACTGGTGAGATTGAAAAATAAGTGTGCAATAGTTGAAAATCCACAAAGAATCACTAATAGAAATTAGTAAAACTAAGAAAGACTTGCAAATTAGTATAATTCTATAGAGTAGGCCAGTCACAAACTCTAGCTATCTTCACAGGATTTATCTTGACTTGATTTTCAGAAATGATCAGATCTAGATACTTAATCTGCTGTCTGTCAAATTTACACTTCTGGAAACATAAGAACATTTTATGCTTAGTTAAGATCTTTATAACTCTGCAGATAGATCTGTAATGCTTCTCTATTATAGCAACTGGTGAAGTCTATGGGATTATACAAAGTTTGTGATCTCTAGGAAATTCTAAGTAATATTGTTCCTAACTACTAACTACTAAGTGTATAACTCATCTTCAATAAATCATAAGAGAATGGAATGAGGTTCTTTAAAGGCAGCAACTACTCTAAATACTTGAGAGGTCTATTTTCATCAGGCAGAATATCAAGCAAAATACTTAGTAATCTAGATATAAAATAATAGAGTCTGGTGGTCAAGAACATCAATAGAGAGATCTTGAATATTGCTGGACAGTGAGAGTTTATTGGTTGGTGGCTGAAAAAAGTATGTTGGTGATCATAAGGAAGTGAGTGGAGCATTAATAGAAGTTGCTAGATAAAGTTTAGTAGCCACTCTAGTATTAGTCACATTATTATAGACTAGCCAGTATAAGGACTACTCAGTATTACTTGAGCAGTTTTCAATTTTATAGTTAAGGCTACAAGAGAAGAATAATATAAGTATAGAACAGATGGCCAAAGAATAGGCTTGTTTAGAATATATAGAGAAATATACTATCTTCCTAGCAAAGTCTAAAAAGTTAGTGATAAGAATAATGTATTTAATATTTATACTAGTGGTCTTGGCAATATCTAGTTTTATAGCAAATAGCTTAGCATCAGAAATAGTTGTCTGACTAGCTGAGACTTTAAAGAATGACATATATTATTCTAGTCTTTAGAAATACATAACATAAATAGCTTGTATATTTCTAAAGAGTATAGTAATTGCATTAGTGACAATAATGAGAGTAGAGGAAGAGAAAAAAGCCTTTAGACATAGACAGTCAAGAAACTCTAGATAGAATTTACAGTTGCTGAGATTTGAACAATTGTAAAGATGAAAGGAGATATGATCAAAGAAGTTATCAAGTAATCTACAACTTAAAATAGTCTCAGTATCAAAAGGATTGAAGTATTTAGTAGGATTGAGAAGTGATGTTTTAGTAAGAAGGCTCTTCAAATGAGCATACTAGACATTATTTAAAAGAGCAAGCAATTATGGATAAGTATAAGTACTCTTTGAATGTTTAGTACTAGATAAAAATATCACTATATATTGAGAAATAAAAGTAGTAGTCTTATAATATGACTGCTTAATCAGTTTCTTAAGATAAAGATAAATATAAACAAGACCTACTAGAATCTCAATTCTATCAGTAGATAAAATGTGAAATATACAAGAGATCTAAAGGGCAGCAGTCTTACATTGTATAACTGCTAAAAGTAATATCTATGTCTTAGTAGAAGCTCTAATAAAGAATTAGAGTTAAAAACTATAGATAGTAGTTCAAATAATACATAAATAACAAAGGATCTATTTCTGGAGTGAAAGAAGGTTCTGAGTTAAATATCCAAGTATATTCATAAATTTAACTGTAGACAATATATTAATAGAGTAGTAATAAATATGCTTTTTAAAGAATAAATGTTAATTAAAATAAAAGCCTAAGTATTTCAGGCATGTCTTGTGCTTGAGGATAGGAGTACTAATTATTAAGACTAAGCTAAATAAAATTATCAAGTCTGTAACTACTCTATAGCTACTATAAAGTACTGGCAGAGTTGTATTATATATTTTTCTCTGAGAGATTAAAAAAATATTATCTATAAATGAGAGAATAAAAATACTTAAGTTAAGAGCTTGATGTCAGAGGATATTGGTAATACTGTAAGTCTAGATCTACTCTATAAAGGCTTAGTTACACTCCTAGGCTGGTTATTACCTAGACTAGCTTTTGATAGACTGATAACCACCTTTACCTTATCCTTATCCTGATCCCCATTGTTTAGTTTGCTATAGTAGTACTACAGTTATTTAGTTAATTATAGTTGTAAATATTAATTAGTTAAGTATACAGACTATGTACTTAGACCATTCTACTATAGTATATATGATAGTGGTGTAACAGTAAAGTACCTTACTCAAATATATATAAATAAAAGACATAAAGTACTGAAAGAATAGAATTCCATACCTATATTTGCATTACAGGTTCTAGAAAAAAAGAGTTTCAAGAGTACTAAGTTGATATACCTACAAGCTAGTCAGAAAAAAACTCAACTATATAGTCTATCAAGTCAAAATGTCTAAAAATTCAAATAAACATACTGTGATTTAAATCAAATATTAATAAACCATTAGACCACATCAGCATCAAACTAGTCATCTAGCAATCATCTTAATCAATGAGCTTACCAAGCATGTTAAGCAGTCTGCTTTTGGAATATGAAAAAAGAAAAGATAGAAAATACCTCTTTTTTGAGGTTTCAAACCTCACCATCACACTCTTTTATTAATGTTGACTAGTGTACCTTTATACGTACTGCTTTGAAAATGGACCAGACATATAAAATCTAGTGTCTTTACGAAAGCACGGGGGTGTCATCATCCACCTCCATGGGAGCTGAAACAGGGATTTGGGCTTGGTCTCTGAGTGGCTCATTAGTGAATGGAGAAGTGAGATTGTCCTCGGTGGATACAGGAGGACGAATCATGTTGCTATTTGCACGCCTGCTCTTTTCGGATAACCAGGCTGGAAAAGAGTAGAGATGAACGAGAAGTATATATGGGCGTGTGTGTGAATACAAACCTTGATATTGTTCGTTGAGAAGGGGAGAGAGATGGCCGAACTCGATCATGTCGAGTGCGTGGAGAATATCATTTGCAGAGATAGACTTGTGTTGTTTGGAGGTTGCGACATCATGGGCACTAGATGATCCAGGTCATGGAGTGTGCAGAGTAGACAGAAAACGGGGCGTACATTGCAGCTGGAAAGAATAAGTCAGTGGACGGAGACTATAGAGTAGTGTTTCTGACCGAGGTAGTTGACAAAGACAGTGGAGGACTTGACGAGGGCAAGGACGGTGTCTTTCTGAAGCTTTACATGGTTTGGGAGAGCGCTCTTTGCAATTTTAGAGACGAGAGATTTTGGGAGTTCATACTGGTCGATGGCGTCTGTGAGCTGCTGCTGCTGGACTTGGGCGGTAAGCGATGCAGACGATGTCCGGGGCATCACGGCTGTCACGCTAGTGTGACAAGCTAGGCCAGGACTTTTAATTATCTCCTGAGCCTGAGCTCGACTACCATGGCTCTGTTCCACTACCTCGTCCCTGTTCTGTCTGTCCTCGTACTCTTTGCCCTTGCTGCTGCCTGCTGGCTTGTGTATGGCTGCTGTACTCGCAGACCCAAGTATGATGTTGAGGGCTTTAAAGCGCTGAGATACGACGACTGCCCTTTTCAAAACGACTGTCATTTCCAAGACAATTGCACTTTTCAAGACAACTGTACCTTCCAAGACAATTGTACCTTCCAAGACCACTGTACCTCTCAAGACACCTGCACTCTTCAAGAAACCAGCACCGATAATCTAGACCGCGAGTCGCTGCTGGACCATGGGTTCAGGTGGCCAAGTGTGGCCCAGCTCCCGCGTTCAGTGACTCGGCAGAGAGAACGGCTAGCCAGGCATCGAGAGAGCATAGGGAGTCTTCCAGCGGGGATGCTACATAGTCCTCCCTCCGTTGCTGTTTCCATGTTTAGCGTACCCTCCTAATTTATCATTCCATTGTTTTTTTCCCACACTTATCATGGTTGCCTCCACTCTCCTTGGCTTTCCTCGCATCGGTGTGCTCCTTCTCCTCCACCCGCCTTGGCTAATCATAAATCCCTTTCAGGTCCCAACCGTGAACTCAAGAAAGCAGTCGAAGCTTACTGGGCCCATAAAATCCCTGCTCAGGAGCTCCATGCCACCGCTGCCAGTCTCAGGACGGCCAACTGGTCCACCATCAAGGCCCAGGGCGTCGACATAGTCCCTAGGTGTCTGCGTCTTCTCTAATCGATAATGGTCCAATGCTGATGATCTCAAGTGGCGACTTCTCTTTATATGACCACGTTTTGGATCACTCTGCCGCTTTCAATGTCATCCCCAAGCGCTATCGTCATCTCGGATTAAGCAATCTAGATGTCTACTTTGCCATGGGCCGTGGACATCAGTCCCCGGGTGTCAATGTCCCCGCTTGCGAGATGAAGAAATGGTATGTTTTTCTCCAGCTGTGTACAAAATCAAAATTGGAGCCATGAATGCAGGTTTGACTCCAATTACCATTACATCGTACCCGAATTTTCAGAGGATACCGATTTCAAATTAATCTACAACAAACCCCTATCCGAGTACAAAGAGGCCAAGTCTATTGGGATCACAACTCGTCCTGTCATCATCGGTCCTATCTCCTTTCTGACCCTTGGGAAAAAAACGATGACTGCCCGACCTGATTTTTCGCCCATCTCGCTTTTGCCCAAGCTTATTCCCGTTTATCAACAACTCCTTCGGGAATTGAAAATAGAAGGTGTTGATTCCGTTCAAGTGGATGAACCTGTTCTTGTTCTTGATTCAGCAACGGCACTCGAAGAACAGTATATTCAAACTTTTCATCAACTTGCATCAGGATCTCCGAATATCATCCTTACGACCTATTTTGCTCGTCTGGGTTCCAGTATCCGATTTATTGCCCAATTGCCAGTTTATGGTCTTCATATCGATCTTGATCGTGCCCCTGATCAACTTGATCACGTCGTTGATGCTGTCAAGAACACAGACATGGTTCTTTCTTTGGGTCTCATCTCGGGTCGAAATGTTTGGAAAACGGATTTGGAAGCGGTTGTCAAAGTGGGTCAGAAAGCTGTGACGATTCTAGGAGAACATCGTGTTTTGATTTCAACGTCTTCATCACTAGTTCATATCCCCGTGACGCTTGATTTGGAAACGAAATTGACCAAAGAGGAGAGGGATTGGTTTTCGTTTGCTGTTGAGAAAGTGAGAGAGGTGGCTGTTGTGGGCTGGGTTCTTTCTGGATCATGCGATGAGGATGTTGTGCAGGCTATGGAAGCGAATAGAAAAGCGATTACTTTGAGGAGGGAGTTTGAAAAGAACCATGAGGACGTTCAAGTTGGGAGAAGAGTTCAAGAGATTGGACCGGAGATGATGAATCGAAAAAGCCCATTTTTCCATCGTAGAGAGGTTCAAAAAGTGAATCTTGGGTTACCCAAGTTTCCTACAACGACACTTGGTTCTTATCCTGTTCGTTGTTGTTGATCATATATATGTAATCGGGCGTCTCACCACCTCTAACTTGACAGCAAACGAATGAAATTCGAAAAGCACGTGTTCGACTTAGGAAAGGCGATATAACAGAACAAGAGTATGAAGCCTTCATGAAAAGGGAGATTGAGCGTGTAGTACGATTTCAGGAAAATCTGGGTCTGGATCTTTTAGTTCATGGAGAACCCGAGAGGAATGATATGGTTCAATATTTTGCCGAGTTGCTTGATGGGTTTGTGCTTTTGGAGAATGCTTGGGTTCAGAGTTATGGTTCACGGTGAGTGATTAAGAGTTTTTTCTTTTTACTAGACTAAAGAAAATCAACTTTTTCATATATATATATATAGATGTGTTCGACCTCCGATTATCGTTTCTGATATTCGACGTTTGAAACCCATGACGATTCAATGGAGTCATTTCGCACAGGAGTTGACGAGGAAACCGGTGAAAGGGATGTTAACGGGACCTGTTACCATTCTAAATTGGTCTTTTCCACGTGAGGATGTATCTCGTCAATGTCAATGTCAACAAATTGCTTTGGCATTGAGAGATGAAGTGATCGAGTTGGAACAAGTTGGAAGGATGAAAGCAGTTCAAGTTGATGAACCTGCTCTTCGTGAAGGTGTGAGTTTTGTCTTTTTTATATAAAAAAGTTTTTTTTTGAATTGCGGTGTTGATTCATTCATTTTTAGCTTCCTTTACGAAGTGAAGATTGGAATTCCTACCTTACTTGGTCTATAAATGCATTCAAACTCGCCACGAGTGGTGTTTCGGATCAACTTCAACTTCATACTCATTTTTGTTATTCGGAATGGAACGATCGAGTGGTGGTGCAGGCGATTAGGAGAATGGATGTAGATGTGATTTCGATTGAGGCGTCTAGGAATGAGGATTTACGAGGTCTTGTGAATGTGTTTTTTGCTTCTTCTTCTTCTTCTTCCTCTTCTCGCTATGATGGGGAATGGTGTTGTGTTGGGTTTGGGATTTATGATGTTCATTCAATGAGAGTGCCTAGTGAAGAAGAGATGAGAGAGAAATTGAATGTGATGGTGGAGGTGTTGGAAGGGAGTGGTGGAAGTAGTAACAGTAGTGATGCTGGAGATTTGATTTTTGTGAATCCTGTGAGTAAAAGGGATTGGATTTACATCAAAAAAAACTCAACCTATTCCCTCCCCTTTTAGGATTGCGGTTTGAAAACACGTGGATGGGATGAAGTAGAAGCTTCACTTAAGAATCTCGTTTTGACCGCTCAATGGGCGAGAGAGAGGAGAGGAGAGGAGAGGAGATACAAGTATTAAACAGGCAAAATGACTTATACCTCTCTCTCTCTCTCTCTTGATTCTTTAGGGGGTTGGAGAGTGAGTTTTTATTGTACCATGTAACTAAAGAGCAGAAACAAAAATGATATGGTTGACCCATGAGGGTGGGTGGAGAGACATGAAAAAGAAAAAAAAATGTCTTGATACTTCCACTTAAAGCAAGAACTGGAGCACAGTAGCAACAGCAACCTTGGAAACCAATCTGATAAACTGTGGACAACCGAAATGGACTAGGAGTCAATCTACAGGGAGTTGTATGTATAATGTAATCAGGTATATCAGATATATTGACTAAATAAAACAGTCCTTCTACACCAACTAGGATAGGACTGAGAAGATTACTAGTACAGATGACAAATCATGTTGAGTGTAGAAGAGCTGATGGTGTCAAAGGGCCATTAGTCCCCTTACAAGACTAAGTAGAGCAGAACTTCATTAGTGGCAAGAGTGAAACAAAACTTCAACTTTCGCTTTCACCTGAGTCTTCATACCGAGCATATCTATCACAATTTCATAGTAACTATCTCAAGTCGCTTCCAACTATTTAGAAAGAGACATTGTCGGGCCTGTACTTCTATACCCATAGATTGACCTCTGTACTAGGAAACCATCAGAAACACAATAAAATGGAATTGGGACAGAAAAAAAATCAACATAAGCGATACTAAACCTGAAGCCATCCATGAATATTTAAATATAAAGCATGTGTTTTTAGTGATCGATGGCAAGAGCAACGATGGACCACGCTAATAACATCCCATATAAATCACCAGCCCCCAGCCTATTCAACTCAACACACATGGTTCTCACGTCGTGTTCTTCCGGAGACTATCGAATGCACTCTTCTTTCCACCAGCACGATCCACAATCACAGGTCTTGCAGCAAACGAAGAAGTTGCCTGTGTCGAGGAATTAGGCGATTGTGAATCGGGACGGCGGTTGAATGATGTAGCAGTCATTGTTTTAATCATATTCCTGTAATTCAACCAACAAAACAGATGTCCATTATCGACGATAACTGGGGCACTTGTTCAACAAGTACCATTGGATGAACTGACGCACCTCTGAGTGGCATCAATATAATCTTGTCTATCAAAGCGCTTTGATGTCTTAATAGACACCCCCTTCCCTGAAAGTTCATATCCTTTGTCTTTCATCCTGTACAATGGAAAAAAGGGTATATAAGCGTCCTGAAGCACCTGTCGTCAGCAAAGACAGATTGGACGCACTTTTGTTTGGTCATTTGGAAGGATTCCGTGACTTGTTTGACGGCATACACAATTCCCCAGGCAGTTCCACCCAAAACACCAATCGTCTGGATGTATCGTCATTCAAACGAAGCAACCCGTGTCGTTTAATGGCGTAGAGAACTAACCACGAGTAGAGAAAGAATATCGATCCTAAAGACAAATCGCCAATCAATGTCAGTTATTGAGAAGCGCCCGGTCCAGGAATGCTTTAAAGAGACAACCCAGAATACTTACCAGCTGGCCATATTGATTCAAATTTCCAAACTTGTAAGTTGTCAGATTGGACCAGAGCAGGGAGAAAATATATGTCTGAGCTAGAAACAAATTGAAAACTTTTGGAGCTCGTGGGGACGTGGCACTGCACAGCACTGCATACAAGGATTTGCCGTCCCGATTAGGTACGCTATCATGAAGTGTAGTTAACTACATTCTACGTCACATGCAGTTCCGACTTTCTCTCAGAATGACCTGGATGCTGTCCATGACTTTTGGGTGGAGAGATTTACTGCATGCAACGATCCCATTATTTTTGCCTAATGTTCTTCCCCGACCAAAGTCCAAGGGATTTCCCTTGGAATCTGTTACAATGCCTCCAGCTTCCTCAACCAAAAGACTACCAGGGGCATGATCCTGTCACAACCATGGGTTCTATAAGAATCAAACGACCAAAGGGAAACTGACCCAAATTTTTTCTTCATAGTCTGGACGTGTAGGCATCCGCAAGTATAAATGACCTCGTCCCATTGCGAGCGCACAATATTTGGCCTGACTGTCCATTCTACACGGTTCTTCTTCCACTCCCAAGACTTCCGATACACGAGAGTTGAAAGAATGGGATGAATGGCCGGACTCTGCCGATTCCAGGACGACCACATCCGCAGAATGTACAGTGGGTATTGAGATGATAGTTGAATCATAACCTTCCATAGAAAGCTGTAGTAATGTCAGAGCAGCTGCATGATCAAAAATGTAAATGCCCACTCGTTTCGAGCCTTGGTCCTTCACGGCAGCAAATATATAACCCTTTGAGCCGCTATTTCTATGTGGTAGGTTCGGGCAACCAATGACACCAACGATAGGCTTGCCATCTACAAGGAACGACAGACAAACTGCATACTGCTCTCCCCGAAGGAAACCCTTTGTCCCGTCAATAGGATCGATAGTCCACATTCCTATCACCATGAACCCTGAGAATGAGACGAGTTAAAATGAAAGACGTACTTCCAGTGTGTCCACCTTCATAGTTGCCCCTGTCTATCGCACCTTGTACTTCGCGAGGTGAAATATCATATCCTATCCCAATTGCCCAATCCTCCTTCTCGTAAGGCAGCCGTTCAACAGTCAAACCCTCGTTCACCAAGGCAGTAACATGATGTAACAGTCCCTCGTTCTCCGATTTCCGCAACTCTGTAGCATCTTCCTCTCCAACAATGGGATCATTAGGAAACACTGTGTTCAACACTGAAACTATAACAGCCTGTGCGGCATAATCACCCACTGACAAACGTCCATATCAACAAGAATACAGAGCAGGATTGCAGCACACCAGTAACAGGAGATGAATCGTTCTTCGTGATATAATCTGTATTAACCAAAGTCTCAAAGACCCTTTTCGTAACGATACACGCTCGACGAACGGCAGAGATAGCAACTGTCTGTTCATGGTTCCAAGGGAGAGGAGGTTGATCAGAGGACTGGAGCATTCTAATTTCGTGGTATGTATGGAAGAAAGAGTTTTGAGGAAATGTTATTACACAGCGAGGGAGAAGAAAGAGTCGTCCTAGCATTCAATCAACTTGCGCGAGAATGGCGTGGGTACTATATCATTTCTACCATGGCAATATAGGATTCCTCCTGGTACATTCAGATTCTCCACTGTTTCGGACTGTTCCACCACGAACTCTGGGGAGGGATGACTCCCTATGTTGATCTCACGGCAGCGAGTCTCAGCAGAACTGGACTTGCGCTCTGAAACGTAACAGGTATATGAAAAAACTATCATCACAACTCACTTAAATGCTTCAAAAATATATTGTTTCTCGGCAGTGATAATATGCATCTACAACGGTTCATTACATTAGTCCATCTAGCCAGTTCAGCATGATAAATAATATTATAACTAAAGTCTACTTTTTGGCTGCAGGAAGGGTCTTGCGGTACGCCTCTTCAAGCTCCTTCTGTACATTCGGGGTCACAGCAAGGTGTGTCTGTCAAACATGGGCAAATGAGTCTCAGAAAAATGCCATCCAAATAGGAAGCACCTTGTATTCCATACTGAATTCACCTAAAGTGGTGTGAACTAGCGCCGATGCCTCTAATGATATAGGCCCTTACCTTTGCCTTGAGTCGAACCACGGAGCTGATTTGAGTATCCGAACATATCATTAAGGGGTACCTCGGCAACACACGTGAACTCCTCATCACGAATGTCACTATCCACGATCGTGCCCCGTCTCGCGTTTAATCCACCAATAACTTGGCCTGTTGAATGCCATTAGTTTGGAATATGAAAGTTTATCGAATGGTCACTTGCTTTGGAATTCAGAGGGCGCTACGACCTCGACGGTCATGATAGGTTCAAGGATAACAGCACAAGCTTTCTTGTATGCTTCTCTGTAAGCGCCGATTGTAGCAAGTCTAAATGCCAACTCAGAGGAGTCAACAGCGTGGAAGGCACCATCTTGTAGAACCAAATGACAGCCTGAAATCTGGTTACCAGAAAGCGTTCCCTTCTCCAATGCCTCATAGAATCCCTGCCACAAGACACAAAAAAATCATTGCTGTAAGCAGCAAGAAATCGGAAGGTTTCCCGGCACACTTACCCGTTCGACAGCAGGAATATAATTTGAAGGAACGTTCCCACCCATGACGACACTTTCGAAACCTGTGTCCTTTCCAGTCTCTGGATCTGGATCCATAGGCTCAATGTAGCCGACAACTTTGGCATATTGCCCAGCACCACCAGTTTGCTTTTTGTGTGTATAATTGAACTCTGCACGCTGTGTGATGGTTTCGCGGTAAGCAACTCGGGGTTTCCCAGTTATACACTCGGTATTGTATTCCCGCTTCATGCGCTCAACATAGATTTCGAGGTGCAACTCGCCCATTCCGGAGATGATGGTCTAGATAATGGATGACAAGTCAAACATATGAGTCAACGCCACCAAAAATCATACCTCCTTGCTTTCTTGATCAATATGAACTCTGAACGTGGGGTCCTCTTTTTGGAAACGGTTCAATGCACGCGAGAAGTTGGGCGTTTCCTGCCCTCTGGGTTTGATGGCGAGGGAAATAACAGGCTCAGGAACAAACATAGACGTCTGGGTAGCAAGGATGAGTTGTTACCGTGGGCCAAATGATGCATGACACAGCGCACCATAGAGAAACTCGACGAGCCATCAGTGAATGTGTCCCCAGAAGAACATTCAACACCGAAAATAGCACAAATTTCACCAGGTCCAATCGATTCTATGTCCTAGGATACCATCAGCGACAGATTGTAACAACCATAGGTAACTATACCTCCATCTCATTACTGTGCATGCGAACCAAACGAGGAACTTTGACCTTCTTGCCAGTGCGAGCGTTGTAGATCTGCATCGCTTTCTTCAGGGTTCCTTGATACACGCGCATGTACGTAAGTTGACCGAATCGGCCTTCCTCAAGCTTGAAAGCCAGCCCTACGAGCGGTGCCTCGGCAGCTGGAACAAGTTCAACTTGGGGTGATCCTGCGGGTGCCTTCGCATCATGGGCAAGTATTTGACTCTCAGAGGGATTTGGTAGATAAGAACAAACACCATCCAAAAGAGGTTGAACGGCAGTATTCTTGATGGCAGATCCGAGGAAGACAGGAGAGAACTTCAGACCAACGGTAGAACGACGGATTGCCGCAGCAATCTGATCATTAGTTGGAAGTTTGTCATCGAGGAGAATCTCGCAAATTTCTTCGTCCACCTCAGCCAACTGCTCGAAAAGCTCCTGACGCTTTTCTTTGGCCAGATCCACGACAGATGCTGGGATTTCTTCCGAAACGATGACTTCATTACTGAAGTTGGCTATCAGTAAAAAGGCAGTATTCTGTCTTGTACGGTCGACGCACCCTTTGTAGCCCTGGTTGTAGATAGATCGCCAATGTACGAGGTCAACAACACCTTTAAATTCATCCTCTGTGCCAATGGGAACTTGTACAGCGGCTGCTGGCATGCGAAGTTTGGTACGGATTTGATTCACAATTCGCCAGGGGTTAGCGCCAGGCCTATTCATCAAAAGTTGTTGCTGTCATAAATGCGTATTTGAGGACTTACCTGTCCATCTTGTTCACAAAAGAAATCCGAGGAACATGATACCGACGCATTTGGCGATCGACCGTTGTTGTTTGGCTCTGAAAAGCGCCGTCCATAAAGCTGGAAGAACAAAATAGCACATGGACAGACCTGCACTCCAGCAACCGCACACAGCACCAATATAGCACCATCTAAAACTCTCAAAGCTCTTTCCACCTCGATTGTAAAGTCAACGTGTCCTGAACGAGACAGATTCAGAGACTAAATTTTATTGGCCCAGGAAATCGGAATCTTTATACCGGGTGTGTCGATGATGTTGATGGCATAATTATTTCTAGAACCAGATACAGCGTCTGTAGCTTCCCAGTCACAGAATGTCGCGGCGCTCTGAATCGTGATGCCTTTCTCTCTTTCCAAATCCATACTATCCATTTTGGCGCCTACTGCATCTTTGCCTCGCACCTGAACGACAGAGAGAAGGTGAGTTCCAAGAGTGCAGAAAACCAGAGAATGACATGTATCCTGCGGAGTCGTACCTCATGGATATCCTTGATCCGACCAGTGTAATATAGAACGCGCTCCGTCAATGTCGTTTTCCCAGAGTCGATATGCGCAGAGATACCGATATTTCTCTGAAACAGAAGACGTTCATGATCCTTGTTAGAAAGCTGGTATGCAAGTCTCTGTGGGCCAGCCGGGGCTTCATCGACGGATTTGACGGCAGCAGCAGTCGAGGCTGCGCGCCGGCAGGTCAGGTATACAATTTCTGGAAAAAGATAGGAAGGAACCTGGTGCGAGCAACAGCGAGTCTGGGCCAAAAAACGACCCAGGAGCATCGTGGCCAGCAGTGACGGAGTGGACTGACGAAATTTTGTTATGTCATTGCTTAGTCAGCAACAGCTGTTATGTATTCTGGGAAAGAAAATCTCAATCAGTAGGAAATTTCTAGACACATGTGGTATTGGTGAAGCTGTAAATTCCTGAAGGATAATCAATAAGATTCATTTAGTGTGTGTCTGTATCAGAGACAAATAAATTACCATGAGATAATCTAGACATTGTTTAAAAATCCAATACTACAGATTTAATAATGTTATTTTCTGAGCTTTCTCTTAAAGATGGTAGAAGGTTCTAGTAGGTAGATTACATTATTATTGTGGCCACATGCTAGGTGTAGTTTATACCTTAGTGAGTGGATAACATGTTAGAACTTATCTATGATATATAAAATGTAGATATTGAATAACCTTCAGTTTTAGCTTATGTGCTGTACCTCTACTAGTTGCACTGGTCACATATTTTGGAAATCATACTTAGAAGTTTGGGGAGAATAAGTCCACCTGGAAGTGATAAGATGTATTGTTGCTAATACTGGAAGTGAGTATTAATCTTATATACTATCTAAGATAGTTATCTAGGAATAGAGACTGTAAATAAGTTACCCTAGTTCTAGGTGGTTTTAGATAGAGAGATAGAGATCTATAGAGTTGTTAGTAGATTCAGTGAGGAATTCCAAGGAATAGTTGGTATAATTGATTTACACTAGAAAAGATTTGTGAGTGTAGGTAAGAAGAAAGGTGTTATCCATAGATTAGGATGAATATTGTTAGGATGACTGGATAGAAGAGCAGGGCACTTCAAATCTCTCTAGCAAATTCTAAGTTTATTGTCTAAGAAATACTAACTATACACTCACCTCCAGAAAATCCTAAGAGAACAGAATAGATATTTCTGAAGATGATAACTACTCTATATATTAACAGGTCTATTCTAATATGTCAGAATTCTGTTTACATAAGCAGGAAATGATGATACTCAAATAGTTACAAACAGTTCAGAATGGAGAAACTGAATTGAGAGAGAGCCAGAGTATTTAGCAAGTGCTTCTAAAGTTTCAATCCTCCTAACTGACTTGGATGTATGAAATCATTTGCTGTAATGTGGAATCCTCTCAGCAATAACATTTTTGATGAGTTTTCCTAGTAGGAAAGTAGATAATAAAAAGTTAATTAACATATCTGGATAGTTAGAATAATTGTATACAGTTCAAAGAAGTCTAAAGTATAGAAAAGTAGATAAGCAGATGAGTGTAGATACTGAAAAGGGTCAAGAAATACAAATCAACTAAAAAACACAGAAGA
>Ga0157366_1000675_pt1 | contig 14646 bp, 8 predicted proteins | sample AttbisABBM1_FD_113149 | JGI IMG/M metagenome (GOLD analysis project Ga0157366, IMG submission 113149) | Fungus gardens microbial communities from leaf cutter ant in Botucatu, State of São Paulo, Brazil - Atta bisphaerica ABBM1 | ecosystem: Host-associated > Fungi > Mycelium > Unclassified ...
CGAAGTGGTGGCCTACGACGACTTCATCGCCTTCAAGGGCGAGAACGGCGCCAAGGAAGCCGGCAAGTGGCGCCTGGAAGGCAAGGATTACATCGTCAAGGATGGGGATGTGATGCACTTCCGCTTCAACGTCTAACAATTTTCTCTGCACTCAATAGCGCTCGATGGAATGGGCAGGCCTTTTTTAAATCAAGGGCCAGCCTAAAAATACAGTATGCCGAGCATTCCTATTGTTCATCCAATTCCGAAAAATCGGGGTAGCGTTGGGGTAATCGTGTTCACCCGGAGGGTATTTTCCCCACTGTGGAGTCCAAGGATGCCCCAGAACCTACTCACAGAGGCTAAGATCAAGTCGGTCAAACCCACTGATCTAGACTGGAAACTTTCAGACGGCGGCGGCTTGTTCCTGCTAGTCAAGCCTACCGGCAGCAAACCCTGGCGGCGAAAATACCGTCTGCAAGGCAAGGAAAACCTCCTTGCCATCGGCAGCTTCCCACAAGTAAGCCTTGCAGAGGCGCGTACTACGCGAGAGAAGACGCACCCTATCCCGCCCATGAGCGGCAGCACGTTAAGCCTTGAGGCACTGGCAGAACGCAAGCGCGCCCGGGAAGTATCGCTACATACCGCAGGCCGGCGGACGCTGGAAAGTCACCAACAACGACATCATCGAGCGCTATCCGGACGGAACATCACGACTGCGATTCCAAACGGTCGTTGCGCATCTGACGCCGACGGCCATAGCTGATATGACCGGGAACTACCCCACCGCGCTGGACCAACATCTGGCCGATCAGTTGGTGCTGGTACCCCTGGCGATACTCGACTTCCTGTGCATCCACCCCTTCCCCCGACGGCAACGGCCGCATGTCCCGCTTGCTGACCCTGTTGCTGCTCTACCACTTCGACTACGCCGTGGGCCGCTACATCAGCCTGGAACGCATCTTCGAGGAAACTAAGGAAGGCTACTACGAGACGTTGGAAGCCAGTTCGCAGGGCTGGCTTCAGGGGCAGCACGACGTAAAGCCCTGGCTCGACTACTTCTGGGGCGCCTTGCTACAGGCATACCGTGAGTTCGAGGAGCGTGTCGGCACCATCGAGCGTGGCCGTGGTAGCAAAGGCGACCGGGTGCGGACGGAAGTTCTGGGGTGCACCCTGCCATTCTCGATTTCCGAGATTGAAGAAGCCTGCGCGGGCGTGAGCAGGGATATGGTGCGGCTGGTACTGTGGGCGATGAAATCAAAGGTATTGATAGAGTCCATGGGCAAGGGGCGAAGTGGAAACAAGTCAAGGTAGAGAGGGGAAACTGATGCAGCAGTCCCTTACGCATTATCAAAGCCAGTACTACGCATGGCTTTTGACGCGCCGCGCGGCAGGTGACTCCGTGGAGTCTCTGGCATCAACGCTGGTCGACTCGCAGGTTGATCTCAATCCGCATCAGGTCGATGCGGCCCTCTTCGCATGCCGCAATCCCCTTTCGCGCGGGGTGCTCCTCGCTGACGAAGTGGGTCTCGGCAAGACCATTGAAGCGGGCTTGGTGATCTCACAACGCTGGGCGGAACGGCGGCGCAAGATTCTCATCATCGTCCCGGCCAACCTGCGCAAGCAGTGGCACCAGGAGTTGCAGGACAAGTTCGGCCTGCAAGGGCTGATTCTCGAAGCCAAAAGCTATAACGCAATCCGTAAGAAGGATCGACAGAATCCGTTCCTCTTTGCCTCTGGCCCGGTCATCTGTTCCTATCAGTTCGCCAAATCCAAGGCTGATGATGTCAAAAGCATCGACTGGGACTTGGTCGTCCTTGACGAAGCGCATCGCCTGCGCAACGTCTACAAGACCAGTAACGTCATTGCCAAGACTCTCAAGGAGGCGCTATCGCACGTTCACGCCAAAGTACTACTGACCGCAACGCCATTGCAGAACTCATTGCTCGAACTCTATGGACTGGTCAGCTTCATCGATGACCGCGTGTTCGGAGACCTTGACAGCTTTCGCTCGCAATTCACTGGCCGAGAACAATCCTTCAGTGGCCTACGTGACCGACTGGCTCCCATCTGCAAGCGCACCCTGCGCAAACAGGTTCAGCCCTACGTGTCGTATACGGCGCGCAAGGCCATCATCCAAGAGTTCACGCCATCAAGCGAAGAACAGGAAATGTCCGGGCTGGTCGCCGACTACTTGCGCCGTCCCAATGTGAAGGCCATGCCCGAGGGGCAGCGCCAACTGATTTCATTAGTGTTGTGGAAGTTGCTCGCGTCCAGCTCGCACGCGATCGCGGGTGCGTTGGAGACGATGGCCAAGCGCCTCCAGGGAGTGCTCGACGAAACCACTGAAGTTCCCGATCTGACCGAGGCACTCGACGAGGACTACGAGTCGCTGGATGAAACCGCCGATGAGTGGAGTGACCAAGCGCCAGACGCCGCGGCACCGAGTCGCATGGAACGTGATGCCATCGCGCAGGAAATCGAGGAGCTTCGCCGCTTCAAGACGCTGGCAACCAGCATTCAGGACAACGCGAAGGGCAAGGCATTGCTCACCGCTCTGGATCGTGCCTTCGCTGAACTGGACCGGCTGGGCGCGGCCAGGAAGGCCATCATCTTCACCGAGTCCAAGCGCACGCAGGAATACCTCCTCAATTTGCTGGCTGACACGCCATACGGCGACGGTATCGTGCTTTTTAACGGCACTAATAGTGACCAGCGCGCGCAAGCAATCTACAAGGACTGGCTGAAGCGCCACGAAGACACTGACCGCATCACCGACTCCAAGACCGCCGACACCCGTGCGGCACTGGTCGAGCACTTCAAGGAGCGCGGCAAGGTCATGATTGCCACCGAAGCCGGCGCCGAAGGCATTAACCTCCAGTTCTGTTCGCTCGTGATTAACTACGACCTGCCCTGGAATCCACAGCGTATCGAGCAACGGATTGGTCGCTGTCACCGCTACGGACAGAAGCACGACGTAGTGGTAGTGAACTTCGTCGATCTCAGCAATGAGGCGGACAAGCGCGTCTATGAATTGCTGGCGCAGAAGTTCCAGCTTTTCGAGGGCGTTTTTGGGGCCAGCGACGAAGTGCTGGGCGCCATCGGTTCAGGCGTTGATTTCGAGCGGCGTATCGCTGAGATCTACCAGAACTGCCGAGAGCCTGAAGAAATCAAGTCCAGTTTCGAGCAACTTCGACTTGATCTCTCAGGAGAGATCAACGAGGCGATGGTTAAGACCCGTCAGGCATTACTTGAGAACTTTGATGAGGAGGTGCAGGAGAAGCTGCGCGTGCGGGCCGACGACAGCCGCAACGCGCGTAACCGATTCGAGCACATGCTAATGGACTTGACTCGTGCCGAACTATTTCATTGCGCAGTGTTTGATCAAGATGGCTTCCATCTCCACCACATACCGACAGGAATCGAGCGCAGCGACCTCGAGGGCATCGAATTGGGGCGCTACGAATTGCCCCGCCGCTCTGGCGACGCGCACCTGTACCGCATCAATCATTCGCTGGCGCGGTGGGGCATCGAGCAAGCCAAGGCTCGCATACTCAACATGGCTCGTCTCGTCTTCGATTACAACGCCTACGGTTCAAAGATCAGCACGCTTGAAGCCTACCGCGGCAAGGCCGGATGGCTCACAGTAAAGCTGGTCACTGTCGAGACACTCGGCAACCAGGAGCAACATCTGCTGGTTGCCGCGGGTACTACCGACGGCGTTGTGCTGGCAGAAGAAGACCCGGAAAAACTGCTGCGCCTACCCGCGACCACACACGCAGCAAGCCTGTTCAATGCCCCTAATACTACCTTGCTGGCCGATGCGGAAGCCCGCAAGACCGCACTCCTGCGAGACGTCAACGAGCGCAACCTCGGTTACTTCGAGCAGGAAGTCCAGAAGCTCGACGCCTGGGCGGACGATCTGAAGCTCGGTCTGGAGCAGGAGATCAAGGAGATCGACCGCGAGATCAAAGAAGTGCGCCGCACAGCCGCGACCTCGCCGACGCTGGACGAAAAGCTGTCATGGCAGAAGAAACAGCGCGAACTGGAAAGCAAGCGCAGCAAGCTGCGGCGCGAACTGTTTGCCCGACAGGACGAAGTCGAAGCGCAGCGCAATGACTTGATAAGCCAGCTTGAAATGAAACTTCAACAGCAGGTCGAGGAGCGCACGCTTTTCACTATCGAGTGGGAGTTGGTCTGATGGCAACAGTTATCGCTCGCCCCCTTGAACTCGATCTGCTGTGCCAAAAGCTTGATGAGGACTACGCGAACCGAATCACCGGGACGGGAAACACTCCAGAGTCTCGGCGTAGCAACTACTTGTCCAAGGCAATCGCGGCATTCGTCCTGCACGAAGACGCTGGCGCCAATCTGGATGAGGCCGTGGCCGCCAGCATCGATGGTGGCCAGGATCATGGTATCGATTCGGTGTTCGTTTCAACGGATCAAACGATCTGGCTGGTCCAGTCCAAGTACAAGGAGTCGGGCACCGGCGAACCCGAACTCGGTGATGTATCCAAATTTCGGGACGGCGTAACCGATCTTCTGCAAGGACGCTGGAATCGCTTCAATAACGCCCTGCAAAACCGCCAAGCGGCAATCACCAATGCCTTGAACAGCGGTGTCTGCAGGATCAAAGTCGTGCTGGCCTATTCCGGCACGGCGGTGTCCGATGATCGGCGCGACATCTTTGCCGACTTGGAGCGCGCGTTCAATGGCGCGAATCCGGGCTTTCTTCGGTGCCATGCCTATGGACTCACGACCCTGCACGACCTACATCTGGACGGGGTTTCGGCCCAGCCCATAGAAGCCGAAGTCGAATTGAAGGACTTCGGTCACACGCAGGAACCCTACCGGGCGTTCTACGGGCGCATGAACGGCAAACGGCTCGCCGAGCTTTGGGCAGCACACGAAGAACACCTGGTTGATAGGAACATTCGCCGGTTCAAGGGCACGACCACCGTCAATGCAGGGCTGACCGAGACACTCCGACAAGAAGCACAGCACTTCTTCTACTTCAATAACGGCGTCACTTTCCTCTGCGATTCCATAACAGAACAGCACCCCCGCGACCCGCATCGTCAGACTGGGACGTTTCGCATTCGCGGGTTGTCCATCATCAACGGCGCACAGACGGTGGGGGCGATCGCCCGCGAGCCACTGGCCCACTACGATGCTCATCCCATCGTAGTCATGGCGACTTTCGTTTGTCTTGAGAACGCGCCTGATGGTTTTGGCGATCGAGTCACCCAATCGCGCAACCGCCAGAATGCCGTTGAACTGGAAGATTTTGCCGCGCTCGATGAGCGTCAGACCATGTGGCAGCAGACCTTGCAGATGGCTGGCGTCACCTATCTGGTTAAGCAGGGGGAGGACGATCCGCCGCTATCGCCAACCTGCTTCAGCGCACGTGAACTCGCGCCGTTCCTGGCTTGCACCGTAACCACGAACGACTGGCAGGACTACGTGACCGCGGCCAAGGCCGACAAAAAGAAGCTGTTTGGGCGCGAGGGGTTGGTATCAGCCACCGACCCCCTACGCCAATCCTACGAACGGCTCTTCGCCGACTCGCTCACGGCAAGGCAAATGTGGCGGATAGTCCAAATCGGCCGAGTGGTCGTAGAGAAAGTCCGCGCCCGTGCCACCGCCGAGGGTGATCCCGCCGGCTTGCCAGCGGGGACACTTCCCGCTCGGGAGATCCTCACTCACGGCGCCTGGTTGGTTCTACACGTCATCTTCATCCGCCTTCAGTTGCAGAACGGGCCGACGCTGGCGTTGACCCAGGATGAGCTGACAGCGATTTCGCGCGAGGTCGACCTTGTTTGCGAGCGTCTTGTGAGTTCTGCCCAGGGCGTGCAGTGGAACAAGCAGGCTCGCAGCGTCTTCGAGAACAAGACGGACTGTCGAACGGTGAAAGGCCGTTTGATGGCGGCCTTGGCACAACAGGGGCAGGGAGGAAATCAATAATGCAAGCGAACATCAAAGGTCTGGTGGATCGACTGGAGCTTTCCCAGGCCAAGGCAATGATGCCGCTTTACGAAGCCATTTCGAATGCCGTCGATGCAATCGAAGAGCGTCAGGACGGCTTCAGCAATCATTCGATTCGCATTCGGCTGGTGGCCTCCAATGATCTTGCCCATCAGGCTGGGGATGGAACTCTGGTCGTGGACGGCTTCGATGTCATTGATGATGGCGTTGGCTTCAACGACAAGAACCTGGCTTCGTTTCAAGAAGCGCACACGCTTTCAAAGGTCAAGGTCGGCGGCCGAGGTGTCGGGCGCTTCACTTTCCTGAAGGTGTTCTCATCCGTACACATCCGCAGTGTCTTCAAGCGCGACGGCAAGGCTTTGCTGCGCGAGTTCGACTTCAGCATCCAGGATGAACTGAAAGGTGCCGACACCACGTCTGAAGTCAAAGAGGTATGTGGCACGCATACCTCTTTGCGAGGCATGGATGACAAGTTCCGGGCTGGATGGCCCACCCAGCCCGAAGCCATCGCTGAACGGATCATTGCGCACTTCCTGATTCGTTTTGCGGCTCGTTCCTGCCCGCCGATGACTCTGGAATCTCCGGGGCACGCTCCGATTGATTTGCACGCACTGTTTCAGTCAACAGTGGTGGCGCACATCCAGGAGCAGTTCTTTGAGGTCTCGGGGCATACATTTGCCTTGCAGGCGTATCGTCACCGTGACGGACGCTCGCGCCATGAACTCAACTTGTGTGCGAACGGCCGCGAAGTCACCACGAGCAAGCTGCGAGATCTGCTTCCAGAACTACCTGAGAAGCTGATTGACGAAGAACAGACGCCGTACACCCTGATCGTGCTGGTTACCGGGGAGTACCTGGATGACCATGCCAACCAAGAGCGCACGCGCATCGCTTTCCAAAGCGATGAGGAGCCCGAACTTGAGCGGACTCTTGTCGCACGACGGGCCCTGAACCAGGGTATTGCAGGCGCGTTGCGGCCGCTACTCATGGATGACTTGAAGTCAACGAACGAAGAGAAGCGTGCCCAGATCGAGAAGTTCGTGGAACAAGCCCCCGAGTACAGAGCGCTCACACATCCTCGCTACAAAGAAATGATCGAGCAAAAGATTCAGCCGGGTTTGACTGATGACAAACTGGATGAAGCTCTTTTGCACGTGAAGCGAGCCGTCGAGGACGATGTTCGCAAGGAGGCCAAGCACGTCGCCGCGCTGTTCGAGACAGAAACCTTTGAACAATACCAAGAGAAATTTAAGGAAATTGCCGAAAAAGCCAACGAAATCGGCAAGGCGCAACTCGCTGCCTATGTTGCGCACCGTCGAACGATTCTTGACCTAGTGAACAACAGCCTCAAGAAAAAGCGCACGGACGACAAGTACCCGCTCGAAAGGGTTCTACACAAGATGATCTTCCCCATGGGCTTGACCTCGAAGGACATCTTCTTCGAGCAGCAGAACCTTTGGGTGATTGACGAGCGGCTGTGCTATCACACGCTGCTCACGTCCGACAAAAAGCTCAAAAGCGTCGCCGGGCTTGAAGACACATCTGGAAAGGAGCCAGATATCTTCACGCTTTTTTATGACACCCCAATCGGAGTCGCGGAGCCCGATAACTTGCCGGGAGGTGGCGTTGTCATCATTGAGTTCAAACGGCCAGGGCGGGACGACTACAACAAAGACCCTGCGGACCAAGTTATCCAGCGATTCCGGGAAATTTCCGAGGGCGGCGTTACGGACGTCGATGGGCGTCAGATCAATCCTGCCAACCTGCGTTACACCGGCTATCTGATTGCCGATCTAACGCCCTCATTGCATCGGCAAGTATTCGGACGCTATCACCGCACTGCCGACAACGAGGGGTACTTCTCCCCTTTGGCGATGGGCAATGGGTATATCGAAATCCTCTCCTACGACAAGCTGGTCAAGGATGCCGCACGCAGAAATCGCATCCTTTTTGACAAGCTTGGTTTGCACAAGAATTAAGGTATTTGACTATGAGCAAACAAAAACTAGAACTTACCTGGATCGGAAAGGAGAAGCGGCCCAAGCTGGAGCCGCGCATTCTGCTCGAAGATCCCGAGAAGTCATATCACGCTAAGCATCGCGTGACGGAGGGCGACATCTTCGACAACCGACTGATCTTTGGGGACAACCTGCTGGCGCTGAAGGCACTGGAGCAGGAACTCTCTGGCAAGGTGAAGTGCGTATTTATCGACCCCCCGTACAACACCGGCACTGCGTTTGCGCATTACGACGATGGACTGGAGCATTCTATATGGCTGGGACTGATGCGCGACCGGCTAGAAATCATCAGACGTCTTATATCTGAAGACGGATCCCTATGGATCACAATAGATGATAACGAAGCGCACTACCTAAAGGTTTTGTGCGACGAAGTGTTTGGGCGTGGAAACTTCGTGGCAAATGCGATTTGGCAGAAAAAATACACCATATCGAACGACGCAAAGTGGCTGGCAGACACTCACGACCATATCCTCATCTACGCAAAGAACAAGGAAACATGGCGTCCCAATCGCCTTGAGCGAACTGCGGAAATGGACAGCCGCTACCGGAATCCGGACAACCACCCGAAAGGTCCGTGGAAGGCCACCCCCTTGTATGCGAAGCGCACAGGCTCAGAGAAGGAGCAGGCGTTTTCCTTTCGATTCAAGAACGGTGTTGTGTGGACTCCACCGCGCGGCACTTCTCCCAGATTTCCGGCGGAAGCTCTCCGACAAATGGATGAGAAAGACGAAATCTGGTTTGGCAGCAACGGCGACGCGAACCCTTCGAGAAAGACCTTCCTCAGCGAGTTGAAGCTATCAGCCCCCCCCGCACCTACTATTTGGCTCCATAGTGACGCAGGCAACAACCATGAGGCACGAGAAGAGGTCAAAGCAATTAACCCGCACGATGCCTTCGCCACACCTAAACCCGAGAAGTTACTTAAGCGAATTCTCGGATTGGCGACTGACCCAGGCGACCTCATCCTCGACTCCTTTGCAGGCTCTGGCACGACCGGCGCCGTCGCGCACAAAATGGGGCGCCGCTGGATCATGGTCGAGCTAGGTGAGCATTGCCATACGCACATCATCCCGCGCCTGAAGAAGGTTATCGACGGAGAAGACAAGGGCGGCATCTCCGAAAGCGTCGGCTGGAAAAGCGGCGGTGGTTTCCGCTATTACCGCCTCGCACCCAGCCTGATCATCAACGACCGGTGGGGCAACCCGGTCATCAATCCCGAATACAACGCTGCGCAACTGGCCGAGGCGCTGGCAAAGCTTGAGGGCTTTACCTATGCACCTTCGGAGATGCACTGGTGGCAGCACGGCCACTCCAGCGAGCTCGATTTCATCTATGTCACCACGCAGAACCTTTCCGCAGAGCAACTGCAAGCCCTGTCCGATGAAGTCGGCCCGGAGCGGAGCCTGCTGGTGTGCTGCGCCGCTTTCCACGGAGTCACGGCGGCCAAAGCGGCGGAGCGTTGGCCGAACCTGACGTTGAAGAAGATTCCAAAGATGGTGCTGGCCCGCTGTCATTGGGGCCGTGACGACTACAGCCTGAATGTGACCAACCTGCCGATGGCGGAGATTGAGAGGGCCGAACCTGCGGCCCCTGGCAATAGCGCCAAGACCATCAAGAGCAGAAAAGCGGCCCTCGCCAACGCGGGACAGGGCGGCCTGTTTGGGGAGAACGAATAATGAACGCCCGCGTACTGCAAGCCGTCACCGGTCGCCTGTCCCTTCGTCCGCCCCAGGCGGAATCGCTCATCAAGCTGGTTCGCGCGCTCGATGCCGCGCCCGAACTCTTGGGCCACGAGCGCGATGTCCCGGTGATCCTCTCCACGCTGAAGGCCGAGTTCAGCACGCTGGAGGACTTCGAGCGCGAGTTCCCCTCGCTGTGCTTTGCGCTGGCCACGGGTGTGGGCAAGACACGCCTGATGGGAGCCTTCATCGCCTACCTGCATCTGGCCCACGGCATCAATAACTTCTTCGTGCTCGCGCCCAACCTGACGATCTACAACAAGCTCATCAAGGACTTCACGCGCAACACGCCAAAGTATGTGTTCAAGGGAATTGCCGAGTTCGCGCAGCAACCGCCGCTGATCATTACCGGTGATAACTACGACCAGACCGGCGCGGCGGTGGATGATCAGCCACAGGGCTTCGCCTACGACGTGCGCATCAACATCTTCAACATCTCCAAAATTAACTCCGAGGTGCGCGGCGGCAAGGAGCCGCGCATCAAGCGGATGAAGGAGGTGCTGGGCGACAGTTACTTCAACCATCTTGCGAACCTGCCTGACCTCGTGCTGCTGATGGACGAATCGCACCGTTACCGCGCTAGCGCGGGTGTGCGTGCCATCAATGAACTGAAGCCGCTGTTTGGCCTGGAGGTGACGGCGACGCCTTTCGTGGAATCCAGCAAGGGGCCGGTGCCGTTCAAGAACGTGGTGATGGACTACCCACTGGCGCGGGCGATGGAGGATGGCTTCGTCAAGGAGCCTGCCGTGGTTACTCAACGCAACTTCGACGCCAAGGCACATACTCCCGAGGAGATCGAGAAGACCAAACTGGAAGACGGTGTGCGCCTGCACGAGACGACCAAGGTCGAGCTGCTTACCTATGCCCGCGAGAACGGCGTCAAGCCGGTCAAGCCCTTAATGCTCGTCATCGCTCGCGATACTACGCACGCGGGGCAACTCTTGACGCTTATGGAGTCGGAAGCCTTCTATGAGGGCCGTTACCAGAGCAAGGTAATTCAGGTCGATTCCAGCCGTACTGGCGCGGAAGAAGAGGAGATGATCACGCGCCTGCTGGCAGTGGAGAGCGTGGACGAGCCGACCGAGATCGTGATTCACGTCAACATGCTCAAGGAAGGTTGGGACGTGACCAACCTCTACACCATCGTGCCGCTGCGCGCCGCCAATGCCCGCACGTTGATCGAACAGTCCATCGGACGCGGCCTGCGTCTGCCCTACGGCAAGCGCACGGGCGTCGCGGCGGTGGATCGCTTGAACATCGTCGCGCACGACAAGTTCCAGGAAATCATCGACGAGGCCAACCGAGGCGACTCTCCTATTCGCCTGAAACAGGTCATCCTCGATGCCCCGAGCGCTGAGGACAAGAAAGTCAGCGTGCAGGTCAAGTCCGGGATAGCGACGCGTCTCGGTCTGACGGAAGCACCAGTCGTAGTCACGGGGGTTTCAGCCACTGACAGTGAAGCAGAGATGCCCGTGCCCAAACCGGTGTTCAACACGGAGGCGGAGAAACAGGCCGCGCGCGTGGTTATGGACGTCATCGGCAAGTACGAGGTCAAGCGCGATCTAGTGCCTACCAGCAGCGCGCTGCTGAAACCTGAAGTGCAGAAGGAAATCCTAGCGGAAGTGGCGGAGCGGTTAAAGCCCCTTCAAGGTGAACTGCTGGCGGGCGTGGATGAATCAGCCCGCGCACTTGACTTGTCCGCCGTGGTGGCGAAGACCACCGAAATCGTGGTGCAGCAGACCATCGACATCCCGCGTATCGCAGTGGTGCCGACTGGCGAGGTCACGACGGGGTTCCACGCATTCAAACTGGATGTGAGCCAGCTCCACCTCCAGCCGGGTGAACGCGAGATCATCATCCATAACCTGCGCACTAACGAGCAGGACACCCTCGCCGCCGAAGCTGGGATCAAGGAGCAGCGCCCGGAGGATTACATTGTCCACGCGCTGGTGGACTTCGATGACATTGACTACTTCACCCACGCCAATCTGCTCTACGACCTCGCGGGCCAGATGGTGCAGCACTTGCGCGGCTATCTGTCCGAGGATGAGACCATCAGCGTCCTTGATCATGACCGCCGTCTGATCGCGCGAGAGATCCACGCGCAGATGATGGCCCACTTCTGGGAGGAGGCGACAGAGTATGAGGTGCAAGTCAGTCGGGGCTTCACCGAACTCAAGCCGTGCAACTACACCGCTACAGCGGGCGAAACAGCTCACCACTTCCGGGAGACCGTGACTGAGACTAGTCGTATCAAGCAAATGCTGTTCGGCGGATTTGCGCGGTGTTTGTATCCGCTACAGAAGTTCGATTCGGACACGGAGCGGCGCTTTGCCATCATCCTGGAGCGCGATGCCCTGAAGTGGTTCAAGCCTGCGAAGGGCCAGTTCCAGATCTACTACAAGCTCGGCACCGAGCAGCCGGAATACATCCCCGACTTCGTCGCCGAGACCAACTCGACGATCTTGATGGTGGAAACCAAAGCACGCGGTGATATCAACACGCAAGAGGTGCAGGCTAAAGCTGCTGCTGCAGTGCAGTGGTGCCAGCACGCGGCGAGCTTCACGGCAAGCGTCGGCGGCAAACCGTGGCGGTATCTGCTGATACCTCACGATGAAGTCAATGAGTCGCGGCGGCTGGCCGACTTTTTGAGGTTTGTAAAGGCTTGAGGCGCTACCGTATCTGGCGACTTGCTCACCTCAAATGACGCAATAAGGAATAACCATGGCCAAGGCCGAAGCAAGCGTTGAAGAACTAGTATCCATGATCGAGAGGGGCGAGCTGCGCCTGCCGGAGATGCAGCGCCAGTATGTGTGGCGTTCTACGCGAGTGCGCGATCTGCTGGATTCGCTGTATCGCGGCTACCCTTCGGGCGCAATCCTGCTTTGGGAAACGGATGAAGCTGTTCCGCTGCAGGATTTCGCGGTCAGCCAGAACACGAATCCCTACCAGAGCACCCGGCTCCTGCTGGATGGTCAGCAGCGTTTGACCTCGCTCTCTGCCGTCATTCGCGGCGAGCCGGTATCGGTACGCGGCCGTCGTCGGCCTATCGACCTGCTGTTCAACTTGGAGCATCCCGACCAATTGACGGTCGTGACCGAAGTGGAAGAGAACGGCGACGACGAGGACGACGATGATGAGCTGATTGGCGACGAGACGGACTCGACCGAGGACGAACTTCTCAAGCGCTTCAACAAGATGACTTTCGTGGTGGCCACTAGGAAGCTGGAGCAGTTGCCGCATTGGGTGAAAGTGTCGGAGGTGTTTAAGACCGACAACGATGCGCCTTTCCTCAAACGGGCTGGCATCAGTGGTTTTGACGATCCTCGTTACGAGAAGTACAGCCAGCGCCTGGCCAGGCTACGTGGCATCCGCAAGTACATTTATCGGATGGATGTACTGGAACGGACGCTTTCCTACGATGAGGTCACGGAAATCTTTGTTCGGGTCAATTCACTGGGAGCCAAGCTGCGCAGTTCCGACCTGGCCTTGGCGCAGATCACCGCCAAGTGGCGGCACTCGCTACAAACGTTCCAGGATTTTCAAAAGATATGTGCCAAGATGGGCTTTGACCTCGATCTCGGTTTGCACTTGAAGAATCTGATGGCGTTTGCTACCGGTCAATCACGTTTCCAGATCGTAGGTAGCCTGAATGTTGAGAAGTTGCAGAAAGCATGGAAAGAAGCCTGCGAGGGCATGGAATTCGCGCTCAACTTCCTGCGTAGCAATCTGGGCATCGATAGCCCGGCGCTACTGTCGTCGCCCTTCCTGCTGGTGGTACTAGCGTATTTCGGACACAACCGCAACTATGCGCTGAGCAACGTTGAAGCCTGCCAACTGCGTTATTGGGCACTGATGGCCAATGCCAAAGGCCGCTTCTCCCGAGGCTCCAGCGAAACCATTCTAGATCAGGATCTGGCAAGCATTCGTCAGGGCGGAGCAGTGAGCGAGCTGATCGACCGGCTGCGCCTTCAGTTCGGCCGCCTGGACATTACCGCGGAGGAACTGGAAGGCCGAAACCAGCGTAGCGCGTTGTTCAAGACCATGTTCCTAGCCTTCCGTGCTGCCGGAGCGAAAGATTGGCGCAGCCATTTGACCATCGCTTTGGATCATTCTGGTGCCCAGCATCGTTTGCAGTTCCATCACATCTTTCCCAAAGCCGTACTGAAGGCCAGCTTCACGACCCGCGAGGCAGACGACATTGCCAATCTGGCCTTCATTGGCGGCAAGACGAATCGCGCGATCAGTGACAAGGCCCCAGCGATTTACCTGCCGTCTCTGGTGGACCAGCTTGGCGAGCCAGCGTTCGCAGCACAGTGCATCCCAGTTGAGGCGTCGCTGTTGAAAGTGGAAAGCTACAAGGCCTTTTTGCTGGAGCGACGCAAAAGGATTGCAGCGGCACTGAATACGTTTGTTGGCCTTGCAGATTGAGCCGGTAAATGGCTGTGCTTATCGGCTGGGTGAGTCTTTACTGGATAGCTTGGTGGACTCTTTGGGGCGATCTCCAGAGACATGGCCGGAAGCTAGAAGCGCATCAATTTGGCACGATGACAGCGCTCCGATCGCAGCCAAAGCCCCGCCTACTGCCCGGATGCCGCCATGAATTTCGATGACCTGCGCCTGTTCGTCACCACCCTGAACGAGGGCAGCTTCACTGCCGCTGCCGACAAGCTGGGGCTGTCCAAGCAGTTCGTCAGCCGGCGGACCATGGCACTGGAGGAAAGTCTGGGGGTGCGGCTGCTCAATCGCACCACGCGGCGCCTGCAGGCGACCGAGCTGGGGGTGCTGCTCTATGAGCGGGCGGTGAAGATACTCGAGGACGTCAACGACACCGAGGAGTTGCTCTCCAGCCGGCGCACGGTGCCCCAGGGGGTACTGAGGGTCAGTGCACCCATGACCTTCGGCACGCTGCATCTGAG
>Ga0157366_1000676_pt1 | contig 14641 bp, 20 predicted proteins | sample AttbisABBM1_FD_113149 | JGI IMG/M metagenome (GOLD analysis project Ga0157366, IMG submission 113149) | Fungus gardens microbial communities from leaf cutter ant in Botucatu, State of São Paulo, Brazil - Atta bisphaerica ABBM1 | ecosystem: Host-associated > Fungi > Mycelium > Unclassified ...
CTCGAAGTCCCAAGAGGTCGTTATCCTGGGTTCTTCTCAGGGTGCAGTTCAAGTGGAAGCAGTCAATTTGGATAAAGTCAGGAACAAGCTCGCCAGACTGTCCTCTTTGCGAGAAGTAAGTTTAGAAGGGGTGGCAAAAGCTGATCCTCAAGGGATGATAGGTGCAACTTGTCCGAGTGAGGGAACAGCATGAGGCCTGTCAAACGCTCAAAATTTCTGATGACGACTTTACAGATGTGCGAGGATTGGATTTATCCAAAAGCCTGATACATTCTTGGACCAATATTGCGGCAATTGCCCAAGAGCTTCCACACTTACAAAGATTGTACTTGAAGTAAGCTCCGAATTGAACAAGAGATCTTGACTCTCAAACTGCATTTTATAGCCAAAATCGTTTTCAGCGATATTTAGACCCAAAACTCTCCAGCAACTGCTTCAATTCGCTGATTGAGCTCAGGTTGAACAACACCCTCATGACCTGGCAGAATATTCTACGGACTATCATGAACATGCCAGCGCTGCAAGAGCTTGAGTGTGGATACAACCGCTTCACTGAAGCTTGTTTCTATTCCGATGACCACGTTAACCTTACCACTCCTGTTCACACCCTCAATCTAGACAACAATCAGATCGGGGGCTGGCGTAATGTTTATCTTTCCTTTCTAGACTTCCCATCGTATGGCACTTCCACCTACCTTATGGGCCTCGTGTTACTGATTGCATGGCGCATTACAGCCTTTCTCGGGTTATACTCGCCAACAACCAGATCGAAAACATCCCTTTCCCAATGCCTCAGGACAAGTTATTGCAGCTTAAACAGCTCTCGTTATCCTTCAACCGTCTGGAGTCTTGGAGTAATATACATGCTCTTGCAGCCTGGGCCCCTTCGCTGGAGTCACTAACACTCAGTGGCAATCCCATCATGGGTGAGATATACACATTAGTTGTAGATGTTTTGCCTGAATACAACCGATTTGAGATCATTCACAAAATGCACGGCCTCTGATAATTGCGCGATTGGCGACACTTCAAGTGCTCGATGGGGCATCAGTGAGTTCATCACTTCCTCGACTCTTCATCTTTGCGTGCTTAGAAGGCTAGATTTCGGAAAAGGAGCGTCGTAATGCGGAACTCTATTATCTTTCCTACATTGTTAATCAAGGATCCATGCCAGACCATCAGCAGACTCAGGAACATTCAAGGTGGCAGGATTTGTGCTTGAGTAAGTTAACATTTCTTTGAATTATGTCCCAACCCGACGCCCGTTGCCCTGGGATGCACAATACAGAATACGGCAAACCTGATGCAACACTGGCAAAGGCGGCATCAGATACCTTGAAAAACCGACTTCTGGGTGGGTCAGCACTATCTCAACTAACAATAACTCATGTCACGATAGAGCTTAGAATTTACCTAACATCAGAGTCAAATGTTTTAAATGAAGATACGGCACAAGTCATTCGAGCCTTGCCAAGTATGACACTCAAAATGTTACGTGGCAGAATACGCAAGGTTCTCAGTGCCACTTCCGAAGACGACATCAAAGTTCTAATGGTCATGCGTGATCATTCCTTCGTCACCCTCACCGAAGACCTGGATGATCGCACTCTTTCTTGGGTTGGACTTGAATCAGGCTCCCAACTCTTGTGCATGGTGTCATGACATTGCTACCTTCCAGCTATTATATAAATAATAGGCAATCAATATAACAAAACGAGTCCAATTGCTATAACCCGCTTGTGTTCTCCGTCTGATGAGACTCCAAAATTCAAGGTTGATCATTTACCGTTTGGACGGAATGTGTCCAAGCGTTCCTCAAGTAAAGCCTCGTGTCATTGGACCAGATTTCGACCATTGAAAATGCGGTCCGCACAAACAACACCAGTATTGAGAGACCAAGAATAAAAGCAAAACAATTCATCGCAAGTCGACCATAAAAAAACCGCATTGTCCCGGCTGTCCATTTAAAGAACCATTAACGAGACCAACCACTTTCACCATTCACATGTCTGGCTCTTTCATCGTAGCGTTCGTCCTTCTCGTCACGTCTTCTATCGTCCCTGCGACGATCGAAATCATCCCTGCGACGGTCATAATAATAATCAGAGAGTCTGCGGTCATCATAGCCTCCTCGCCGGTGATCATCGTACCCTGCAGGCCTTCTATCATAATCCTCCCTCTTGTAGGGCGGAGACCTGGGTCGACGATCGTCATATTCTGGACGGCGAGGAGGTGATCTGGAACGATCCCGGCGGTATCGATCATCCCTATAGCGGTCATCCCGATAGCGGTCGTCGCGACGATCATCACGTCGATAATTGTCCGGACCACCACCACGCTGAAGCAAATGATATCAATCACACTGCTGCTGCTTAATTTCTGACATTCACGTACAGAGTCGTCCAAGGTGACTCGAACAGGCCTTCCTCGGAGTTCTCTACCATCAAGTTCTTTGATAGCCCGATCAGCATCTTCCCGAGACAAATATTCGAGGACACTTCACATAATTTGAGTTGCAACAAAATGAGGGATAATTACTGATATACTCACCCTTGTCCGGGATAGTCACGATCGATGTCAGCAAAAGAAACGCTGCCAGCATCGCGTCCAAAATCCTTGAGGTCCTATGATTGTCAAGTTATTATTAGGAGGGTCCTTTGCCAAGACAAGGGTGCATTCAGCCGGAATGGAGGCCATGTCCATGGAATCCTGAACGTTATAAGGCTATGAGGAGAAAGTATCCAGCCGGGGAAAATGTATGGGTCCAAAGTCGTGGATGCGTGCGGGGGAAGCCATGGAGCCAAGAAGCGATCGTACCTGCCAACTTGTATCACGGGAAACACCAGTTACGATGAGGCGGATGCCAGGTGGACGGCGGGTGCGAGGACTAGAATATTAAAGCCATTAGAAAGATCTTCCCATAAACCTTCTTCCCTACCCGCTGCCTCGGTCGTCATAGTTCTCACGACGTGGTCGGCTCTCTTTCGCAAATTCAACAACGATGCTGGCAGAGTTACTTTACCTGAGGTGAAAGTAGTATAATAAAACAATTGACTGACCTAGCACCCATAAGGGCTTTGCCATTACAAGTCTGGACAGCTTCTTCGGCATCCTTCGCATGGTCAGGTACGATGAAACAGCGAGATTATTCAGGGTTCCCTTACTTTGGGACTTTCAAATTCAACGAACCCAAAACCTTCCAAGCAAATTGGCACAAGAGAACGTAGTGAACCACTAAAACGTACCGGTCATGACACGACAGTCGATAATTCGGCCGAAACCATCGAAGAATTTTTGTACATCCTCAGTACGGGCATCGGTAGGAAGCCCTGTCGTTTCAGAGTGAAATGTGTTAATGAGCAGAATTAATGGATTCTTACTGCCAAGATATAAGCGCCTAGACATGGTGGTTGGTGGTTGGTAGACAAGAGAGCGTTTTTGATGGGAATTGGACTCCGCTTGGTTGACAGACATTTCACGCACGGACCAGTTGCGTGATCCTGAGAAGTGACAAATTTTTCTGTGGTCATGGTAGTTCTCATTATTGGCACTTTCAGTTACTTTATGTAGTAGTTAAACTGAGCAACGGTGCGCAACCCTCGGCCTGTTAAACAAGGAGAGAACGAGTAGCGAGTAGCACTCATCATACAGTATGTCTGACAAAGTTTTTAGGTGTAAACAGATAGATTAAAGACGAAAGCATAGAAATAAAGCCAAAATCTAATGTTGAGACCAGTCAATGGTGTTTATATCAATGCCCTCTTGAACCATCTCCCATAGTGGGCTGCAATGGACATAGCGTTAAAGGTTCATGTGAATATAGCAAAATCTCACCTCATTTCACGTAGTCTGTCAACGGTCTTAATAATGTGTTTGACGACAAAATCAACTTCTGCTTCCGTGGTAAACCTTCCAATCCCAAACCGCAGAGACGAGTGTGCCATGTCTTCAGCGGCACCTGCAACATGGAGTCAGGGAAGCTCAATCTCCAAAGGACAGTGACAACTCACCAAGGGCACGGAGCACATAAGAAGGCTCGAGAGAGGCTGATGTACAAGCACTTCCCGATGAAAGAGCAATATCCTGGATTGAGATAAGTAATACACAAAGATAAATCATGTATATATACTGACCTTCAGCGCCATAAGTAGACTCTCGCCTTCTACATACGAGAAGCTCAAATTTACACAACCAGGATACCCATTGGGATCACCATTCCGCACAACGTGCTCCACTTGATCGTTGATTCCTTTGATTAACCGGTCAGAAAGTTCTTTGACACGGGCGTGGTCCCTCTATCAATTTCGTTCAGTGGGCTGAAAATTCAAACGAGCAAAGAAAAGACCGAATTTTCAGTACCCCTGCACTCAAGTCATCACCGAGCTGAAAAGGCCTGCAATGGTTCCTGGAATCACCCGGCTCATACGTTTGGTCGAGTGCAGATATCATCATGACCATAAGACAAATCGGATACTCACAGTCATTTCTTTCTGCGCTATTCGGGCGGCCTCTCCCATCCCAACAGCCAATGCAGTAGGTAACGTCCCGCTGCGTAATCCGCGCTCTTGACCACCACCACTCAAAATGGGCTCCAGTCTGACACGAGGCCGTCTTCTCACGTAGGCAGCGCCAACTCCCTTAGGACCATACAATTTATGACCAGAAATGCTCATCAAATCGATGTTCAATTCGTTCACATCCAAAGGAATCTTTCCAGCCGCCTGTGCTGCATCCGTGTGGAAGTAAACTCCTCGGTACCTGCGAATAACCTCTCCAATTTCCTTGATAGGTTGGATAACGCCAGTTTCGTTGTTCACGGTCATGATTGTTACTAGTGATGTGTCAGGTCGAATAGCAGCTTCAAGGTCGTTGAGGTTAATGACGCCGTTCTTCTGAACTGGAAGGTAAGTAACATCGAAACCCTCCTCTCCTAATTTGCGACATGAGTCAAGAACACATTTATGCTCCTTCAACGAATTAAGTAGGCGAGACCATCGGAGAAACTTGACGACTAACCGTTTGAGTCGTAATAATATGGCGCTTTTTTTCCTTGTAAAAATGAGCAACACCTTTTATCGACAGATTATTTGATTCAGTCGCTCCTGAAGTGAAAATAATGTCCTTCGAGTCTGCGCCTATCAAGTCCGCAACATGCTGTCAAGAATTCAAGTTCAATAATCAATTCTGAAAATCCCAACACTCACCTTGCGGGCGTCCTCAACAGCTTTCTCAGCCTCCCAGCCATAAGCGTGCGTCCTGCTGTGAGGATTACCATATTGGTCTGTAAAATAAGGAAGCATGGCATCTAGAACACGAGGATCGACGGGCGTCGTCGCCTTGAACAACACTGTGAACTAAAATAAAGGCAAGTCTCGCTCAATACGACCTGCCTGCATGTCAAGGTAAATCGGCCTCGTTTTTCCTTCCACACTGCTTTCACGCTGGGGAACTTCTAGTTTAAAACCAAGCATGTCTAGAGACCGCTTTGATAAGCAGCAAAACATGGCGGAAATTTTTTGTCAAACCTGCACGAGGAGTGAAATGGCCTTCATCCTTGTACGTCGAAGGCACATCCACTACGCTCGCCCGGTCAGCACCAGATGGCTGTACAAACGACCTTCGTGCTTGATACCCAGCAACAAGAAAATCCCGACCCGTTCCCCAAGATGCAGTACGGGCAAGTCTAGCTAACATCCCTAAATGATAGATGGCTTATCGGATAAGTTGAGAGAACAAACCAGAGACTACTGCGCGTCATGGGGAATGACGAAGACAATCACGTGATGCAGCGTTCTATATATACATTCTAGTGCTAAGACGTGGTGTGTAGCAGGGTAGAAGTACAATGTACTACGCTTAGTCTGCAGGACTTGTCCTGAAGGAGGTGTAGATGTGTGTAGTAGTGTGGTTGTTGTACTGAAGGGTGTTGGTTGAGGTTGGCGGCTCTATATGACACAAGCACGTTTCGACCTGACTTTCTCGCAACTGCCAACACAATCTCCTCTGGACCTGGATCTCTCTCTGTTCAAACCTCCAATACAAGATGCCTGGACTTTAGGCATAAATGAAACTGATTAGCAATGGTCGAACGTTCTGATGTGTTGCATTAAACAATAATAAATACAGGAAGAAACTTTTGCGATTCAAACAATACAAGAGAGATGTGTATGTCTTTAAAGAGCAGGATTGGCGTTCTCGACGAGGGCTACGAAGTAGTCTTGGAACCAGGTGCCAGCCTCTGGAGCGGGCTGGGCAGCATCACTAGAAGTACCGTAAATCTCGTATGTCGTTTCTTAACGAGATAATACTCACGAAAGAGCACAATGAGAGTCAAAGCGGGGGGAAGAGGAGCTGGAGGTACCATCGCACTCACCGCCAGGCTTGACCCAAACGATAGAGTCAATGAGACTGGAACCAGTACTGGTGGTAGGATGGATACCAAAGCCAGCACCCTTGACGTTGCACCAGTCACCCCACTGTTGCCTGATGTTCTGTACACCAGATCGACCTTGGTCAATAATAAAGTGGGCAGGGAAGCCAGAGCTTGAAAGTACGGGAGCGAGGGCCTAACAAAATAGTAAGAGGTCCGGAAACTACAGGAAAGTAGGAAATTCACATTGATGTAGTGCATTTCATCATAGTTGGAGTTTCCTTGAGTGATGGGATCAGGGGAAACAGCATTGATGGCGTTGTAATTGGCAACATTTGTAGCGAGGCCACGGAGAAATTCCGGTCTATCAGCTGAAGTGTACAGCTGAGAAAACAACTGAGCTGCTGGGGTGAGGTTAGCAGGCCAGCCGAGCCAGCCGGCATGACCAGCATCAAGGTACATGTAAACGCCGAGGGCATTCAGTTTCTGAACAGCGTAAATGACGGATTCTTTGTACGCAGACTGAGCGTTTGCACACTTCTGAACGCTCAAGTTAGTAACTAAGTTGGCGAGCGAATCAGGTTCAATGACAGCAACGATTCGGATATCAGGGAATTCTAACAACACCACTAAGCCTCGCCCAGGAGAAGAGCAGAACAAAACGTACTCTGGATCTGAGCAGCAAGCTGATCGATATAGTCCTTGTACTTGTTCACACCATCATCAACAATGGAGAATTCACCATTGGAGGCAAGAGCTGCGCAATCACGATCAGGCAAGTCATAGACGACGATTTGAACGAGTTGCTTTTGGCCAGTTGATTTTTGCTTGGCCTCAGCATCGGCGAGGTAATCACCGAGGGTCGGAACCTTGGCAACAGCGTCGAACCAAGTAAAGGTAGGGATCTGAGCTACCTTCAGAGCCTTTGCCTTTACAGTAGCGTCGGTTATGTTGGAAGCAGCAGCATTGACTTCATCAGCATAATTAGGAGTCAACCAAACCTGGGAGATCAGTCAGTCGAACATATCTGTCAAGAAGATATTTCTCCCACGCTGTAACCAGTGTATGGATTACCAGCATCGGGAACCGGATTTGAGGTTGGGCCTCCAGAGCCGGAAGTTGTCGTGCTAACTGGCAGAGTGTTAGTGGAGGATGGAGGTGTAGAAGATCCGGGGCTAAGGGCAAGTTCAGGACTGTCTATCGAGGGTGCAGAGAAATGACACATACATGCACTGGAAGTAAAATTCATTGATCTCAGTGCAGACGGAGCCAGAAACACAGGTAGTTCCGCCGGCTTTTTGTCGTCAGGAAGTTCAGCACGCAAATATTAACGAACATTACCACTCACTCCAACCAATACCACCGCACTGCGCCCACGCGGGCTGTTGGGCCTTGACAAAGGCAGGAACAAGAGAGGCAAAAGCCAGAAAAGAGGTTAACTTGAACATTTCGTTTATGAGAAGATTGAAGAACTCCCTGATAAGTCGAAAAAACAACCAACATTTTATATGATTCGCCTCAGTATTGGCTTCGGCGAAATCCCGACAGGACTAACCGGAAACATGTCGGGAGAATTGCGACGTCTTTGCGGTGATTCACAAAGCTTGAGTTCATCTGGCCACTAAAGGATATTTTGTTCTGATGGAGAAACAAGCGTTCCAGTCTTTTCTGAAATTCGGTCGAACGTCGGCTAGACTAATAGAAATTTGAAGTTATTGCCATATTCCAGACTTGCGACAAAAAAGGAGACAAGATGCTCGGAGAAATAACAATCTGGTTTCCCCAGTAACTCTTGGGCGCAACAGGGGATTCCCAGAAAATCAGAAATTACCTATACACTGATCCGCCGGGATTATATACATCGCCTCTAAGAACCAGTCGCAATGATAATAGACTTATCATATGTTTGCCCATGTGAAGCATTTTACAACCTTGACATCTCCGAGTCGGCTAAATAGGATGATATACGAGTTCAAGCAATACGGGTTGAAATCAATCCATGAACATGTTCTCACCCCCTCTTCATACTACCTGGTGGAGGAGGCAGGAGAGGTACACCGCTGGTGCCGCTGGTGCTTAGAAGACTATCACCTCTGGTCGTAGTGTTTGCTTTAGTCTTGCCACCCGGAAGATGTATGGTGAATGTTTGTCCTTCCTTCAGGGTATAGTCTTTCTTCAGGCCCACAGGTAGATGAGGAGAAGGCGCGTCAGACTCTGCGATCTCGGCATTTAAGAGGCTGGCTTTGTAACGTCTATGCGACATGAGTGAGCTATACTTGCCAGCCTATAACAGCACAGGTGCTGCTCACTTTGTATAATCTTGCAAAGCCACATCTACCACGAGTATCCGAAATGAGCCAAGTGCATGAGCTTAGGATAGCTGCGTTACTCACTAAAGTCAAAACTATCCGTGCGTTCTGCAAAACCCATACCAATATAAGCTTTTCGGCCGGAGTCCTCTACCCTGATCACAAAGTAACGAGAGGAATCAAGAACAGCTTCAACAGATGGTCGCTCAGGATCGTAGTCTGCCTTGGCAAACACTGCAGCATCTGGATCTTTAGAAGAAGTCAAGGAGTTGGATTAGGGTAGACGTACATTCTCCTAGAAATTTTGAGGGTCATCGGATGCCGTAGCAGAATCGGATACTCACCTGTCTGCGAGTCTTCAAACTGGATAGAAACACCACTCGATAGCTCGATGACCCGTACCCTGCCCTTCCATAGAGGCTGGGCCAAATCACCCCATTCGCCGGCGCGATGGCCAATATTAGCCCTGAGTGGAGGTATCTTGTAGACTGATAGTGCCAAAACATGAGCGAAGGGACCACAATGACAGATTAGAATGCACCAGAAACCTCCCGCCCAATGTAAAGAATTGATTCGATTTCCGAGTCCATAAAAGAGGATCAAGAAGTAGATACATTGATCACTTGACCTCAACCATGGTCAACGGCCCCCCCACGCCTCCGCCCACAACCGCTACTGAGCTTCAGGATCAGTTGCGCTCCCAGCCTCAGTCTCAACCTCAAGTGTCTGCTCCAAACCTACCACCTCCCCCGTCTTCCCCGTCTCAGGACTGTCTTCCTACCATCTTCCCACTCATCGTCGACCTTGCTGCCAAAGGACAGTACCATGAGCTTCTACTCAAAGCAGAGGAAACAGATGTCCTGGTCAGAAAGTAACTCAATCTACTGAGTCATCTCCTTATCTCACATCTAGTCCCATACGAGTCGCTCTTCTTCTCGTCTCTTTACCGTCAGCCCCTTGGTGCTCACATATTTAATCCTGGACAACATGTCAGTATACCTCACCCTTATGAACCAGTGGCCAACCCTCCAACTCGGTCTAGTCCTCCTGCGCAGTATGCGCTGGTACGCTTGCCAGATTCTTTGCAAGCTTCTCCCCTGACCCAAGCCCTACTCGACCTCGTTAATGCAACATCGGAGAGACACTATAACAAGATTTATGCTCATGCAGAGACACTGTTTGGCCTCGTGGCTCAACCAGATTTCCCAGACGCTAAATTGGCTTCTCTCATTGCCAACCTAGTAACAAATTTTGTTGGTAGGTTGCTTGTAAACGCGGAGTATGCCTTTTGATTTCAATCTTCCGCAGAGGCTTTCCGTGAACGTACTTTCGTCTTAATATCCAAGGCGTACAGTTCTTTACCCCTGTCGTTGGCACAAATTTACCTCGGACTTCCTGGAGACCAGATTGTCAGAGGTTCGTATACACCTTGACCAAACTTCCTTTCTACTGACTTGGAACAGCTGTGGAGCAACAAGGATGGAAGTACGACGCACCTTCACAAATACTGGAACCGAAGGCAGCCGAACTTCTCATGATGGAAAAACAACCCGGTCAGTACTTTGCTAACCATTGGTGGGACTAATCGCTTACTGTTTCATACCAGTGTCATCCCTCTCTACCTTTAAATTTGTTGCTGACAGCGTTGGTGAACTTGAAGCTTAGACTATTTCCAGCCGCGCAATTATGATTGTCTTTCATACCTGTATTTGTAGCACTGTTTTCAGCTTGTATGTGCCACAAGACAACATCCGATTAAGCGTGACGGTATGATTGCTCATGTCAATTTGGATGTGAGCGCTGGATGATTAATTGACACATTCTTGCGAATACCCGCAAGGAGAGCTACGCTTCTTGTGTTGTCACAGCATACAAGTTGTCAACCTCCATCTCTCACCTCATTCAACGACCTTTCCAACTCATGTCTTTGAATTCTTCCCAAGAGCATAGGATTGACACTGACGCAAATAAAGCTACTTGTACGGATGATGTGGGTGGTAGCCTGGGTCACAATTCTGTACGATTAACCTCATTGCGCCCCACAGATATCTACCGAGGATGTATTGGAACAGTGGACTGCTCTCAATTTCACATGGTCCGGTAAATCTTTCGAGCTCACTGTAGCTGACACAGATAGGTTCGCGCCGTAATTTCTTGGCCCGAATAACACGTTGATGGTGTAGTTGAAGGGTCTATGACCTCAAGACTGCTTTACATGACCTCACCAATGTGCCACTTGAGCGTCAGAAAATACTGGGGTTGGTGAAAGGGAAGCTGCCGGAGGATCAGGTCCTTATGTGAGTTTTCCAATTGGATCATTGAATGACAACTTTCGATAACTCTTGTACCATGAGCTAGCGCAGACCTGCATCTTCCAGCTGGAAAGAAATTTACACTCGTTGGGACGCCGGCAGGAAACGAGATTAAGGACCCATCTCGTTCGTCCAAGTTCTTACGTGCCATAATCTGATGAAACAGACTGTTTTCTATCTCAGAACTCGAGAGCCTCCCTGACATCGTCAACGACCTGGACATGGACTTTACAGAGGACCCAGCGGCAAGCTTGGCCTACCTGAATGATCAGCGTAACCGAAGGAAGGTAAAAGAGGCATCGGAGAAGCTCAAGATCAATATTATAGCTCCGCTCCGTGAAGGAAAGAAGCTTTTGGTATTGGATATTGATTACAGTGGGTGTGGCCGCCTTGGCTCTCTGACTCTTCTGACAACCAGTACAGCGATCCTTGATACACGACCACTGACTTCCGGACTGCTCCCACCAGATCTATGTGCAAGACCTGGCCTTCACGAGTTTCTGGAAACTATATACCCCTATTACGACAGTGAGCAAATCCTTAATTCACAATCGTCGCAATTCAAGACTCATTATCCGTAGTTTGTATATGGTTTATTATCCATGAAACCCAACGCTACTGGCATTGTTGACTTGTCTCTAGGTCTCAAACTGGTTGGATGTGGCTCGAAACTAAGCTTGTTGAACTAGGAATGATCGGTTCAAGTCGGAATTATCAGGTAAAGAGCGTTATTCTCAAGCAGCGTGAAAATTTTTTCTCACTATGATTCGGGGGTTAGATTTCGTTCGGCGCGTGTCTGATATCTTCATTTTTTCCTGAAAACTTACTTCAGTGGCCTATAGTGTTGGATAAAACATGCATGTTCACGGTTTTCTCGCAGCGTAATGGAAAGCCATGGAGCCACTTTGTGAAGCCGCTGCAAATCATATGGAACCATTTCCCTCAATTGTAAGTTACCATCTAATCGATGAGAACGGCGAGCAGACAGGACGGTGCTTCTTAGCGATGCTAGTAATACAATCCATATTGATGACCTAGTGGGCATATTCGATTGCCTTGCATTTGTTCCAACGAATGATGCCTTATAGAGCCGCAACTTTGCTTTAAATCCGAGACAAGGCCTGAAGATATCCGCATTTCGGAACGCTCAGACCCTGGAGGCGATGGCTGACCGAGAACTTTATAAAATCACACAGTATCTACTTCATATAGCTCAGATTGCTGATCTCCGTACAATCATGCACAAGGTAAGACTCCAATTCTTCGTTTTCATGTACTCACCTTCAACAGAATTGGAAACACATTATCAAATCGCTGGCCGGGCCTAGGATTTAGGGACTTACGGAATACTTCTCCGAAGGTCAATTCAATTCACATTTGCAGTCGTGGTTTACGAGGCTGTCGAATGGATGATCTGAAATTGACAAGTATGTGAACTAGAGTGTTCACTAGGTTTTCGTAGCGTCACGTAAATTTCGTGTTGATAGTTCATCGTCGTTACTTTGGTTTCCGTTGGCTGAGAAATGATATCTCTGGCGTTGGTTCGACGAATGGCAGAATACTCCGTCTGGGACTTGGTGTGATGTTTCAGCTCTGGCAGTGTATAGGAAATGCTATTGAGTATAGCAGCAGATTTCCGGCTTTTCTGGTGTGCCAGACTATACTTTGAGTGGTCGGATGTCACCTGCAATTCTGCAATTCTACTGGCTAATCATAAGTTGTCAAACTCATGCTGCTCGTCTCTCTCTGGTCCCGTCTGGTCCCGTCTGGTCCTCTCTCACTTGTCCTTCATTTTAATCACGCCGTAATCAACATATTGAAGCTACCAAAGAACCGCTCAAGATTGTCAACGTTCTCCATGTTATCAGCGTCTGCTCCGGTTCCACGGCCTTCTGCAAGTTTGATCGTGGTCAATGCACACAATGAAGTACTCCTAGTTCACCGAAATCCGAAAGCCCGCGCGTTTGGTGGAATGACGGTGTGCCATATTGAATCATTTTAGCTTCGAAGGCAGGGCGACCAACATTATCCTCTCAAGGTGTTCCCAGGAGGAAATTACGATCAAAAGCAGGATTCCTCGTTAGCAATAACCGCGATCAGAGAGACTTTCGAAGAATCTGGTCTCTTATTTGCTTCTTCCGATGACTCTTCCCCAGATACTTTACTCCTGGATGACATTCGGCTAGACGACGCGCGAAACGGTATTCACCAACAGAGATACCTTTTTCAAGACTTTCTCAAATCCAACCACCTGAGAGCAGACAGTGACCAGCTTCTGCCATTCACACAGTGGATAACGCCTATCGGTTCCCCCCGGTATGTAATATAGATATAGTCCAGTTGGAAGCTATCTCAAGTTGGCCCCTGGCGTTCTAGCCGATTCCATACTCAGTTTTTTGTTGCCTTCCTACCGGCTTCATCATCTGCTGGTTTTAATTCGGGTGCGAAACAAGAATGTATTCCAAAACCTGGTAAGTATTCAACATCACTTGCATTACGTTGCTTGGTTGTGAATCTTTGGGTCCCGTTCATGTGTAGATGGTGGCCAGGAAATCATTTCAGCGTGGTTCCTTCACCCTAGTGAAGCGCTTCGGGAGTTCCGAGAAGGAAAGATCACCTTTATGCCACCCCAGTTTTATATCCTTGCAACACTTGCCGATGTCCTCCAGGGAACACTGAATACAGGTGACCAGCGTGCTCTAGTCAGCAAGTTATCTCGGGGTGCATTTGGACAAATGGTATTGAACCCTCGACCGTGCAAGCCTGAGGGTGACGACCTCACGGGTGGTTACTCAATCCTCACTTACGAAGGTGATGAAACACGTGGGGGCTCAAAGGGGCGACTACATCGAGCCAAGTTGCGGATTACAGACGGGGTGAGCTATTAAATGATTTCACCTGCTGGAAAGGTATCTGACGTACTTTCAGGTTATTAAAGAGATCATTTTACAACGTAACTTTGATATTTTTACAGAAATCGAAACACATCTGTTCCAGGAGACTTCCAAGCTTTGAATTAGGGAATATTTGTGAATTTATGAGGTTCCCTTATCCAATCTTTAAATCCAGACTAGAATGTGCATTTTGCCTCTAACCTCGCTCGAAACTTCATGGGATTCACCTTGTCGGAGTCATGACCAATGGATACATACACACATACTCGGTAGGAAGTAAAAATACAGTATCGCAGACAAAAAGGTAACTCGAAATAATGCGTAAGGATAAACTTAGGTCATAATCTAAGGTCATAATCTAGCTATTAGCAAAAAACTGGTAGTCGAATTGAACAGCTTGGCCCCAGAAGCCGGGTGTACAAGCACCAGTGGGAACAGGATCAGAACCACCTAACTTAATTGGATTGACTTCAGAGGCACCTGCTGCTCTCCAGATAGGTAATTTTGGGACATTTGGACTACCAGTGTTGAGGAAGGCTTTATATCGAGTTTGCATTTCAGAGACCAGACGTTTCTGAGGGATAGATGGATTCGGAACAGTTCCAAACTAAAATGATCTTCAGTCGAGTGTCACTGAAACAGAATCCCTACATACCACGACCTCGATATCGTCCTGGTGACAGACAATATGAGGCTGAAGACAATATGATATATCCTCGTTGGCCGGGTGTGTCGCACCAATAACGTACTCGCCCA
>Ga0157366_1000677_pt1 | contig 14637 bp, 10 predicted proteins | sample AttbisABBM1_FD_113149 | JGI IMG/M metagenome (GOLD analysis project Ga0157366, IMG submission 113149) | Fungus gardens microbial communities from leaf cutter ant in Botucatu, State of São Paulo, Brazil - Atta bisphaerica ABBM1 | ecosystem: Host-associated > Fungi > Mycelium > Unclassified ...
GAAAGCATCATAGCAGAAGTTATCAAACTTCCAAGAAATGTCTTTTCAAGTAAAGTAAGTTAGAGAAATGATAATGTCCAAATAACTTAAGATGAATCAGTAGTAAAAGTTTGCAAAATCTAGGAAGAACCAAATATCCTTGTCTTTTTTCAATTCTAACTAATCTTAAATAATCTTGACTTTGTTGTCTAATATAATAAGTTCAGAAGGAAAAAGGATATAAATACTCTACTAACTTAGAATGGAACTTGTACTTCTCTACTTTGGCATAGAAACTAGCTTTGTGGAGACATTTGAGCACTTTTTTGATATGCTAGTAATATGTAGACATGTTGTCAGAGTAGATGAGTGCATTATTAAAATAGATCATAATACAAATGTCTAAAAGATCAGAGAATATATTGTTCATGAATTATTGGAAGGCTATAGGAACATTAGTAAGACCAAATAGTATTATAGACCACTCAAATAATTCATAACAAGTTTTAAAAGCAGTTTTATATTTGTTTCTGTTGGCTATGCAGACCAGATAGTATATATGACAAAGATTTATTTTAATATATACTCAGGCTTTGTAGGGTAAGTTGAGTAGATTAGAGATTAGTGGAAGTGAATAATAATTCTTTTTAATGATATGGTTAAGACTATAGAAGTTGACACAGAAATGCAGTGATTTTATCTTTCATCTTGATGAAGAGAACTAAAATACTATATAGAAAGAAAGTTGGTCAGATAAAACCTATATTGATGTTTCTCAATGAATTTTTTCAGAGTTTTTTGTTTGAATACTGAAGGAGAGTAAATAGTGCTAACAAGATATTATGTATTCTCCTCCAAATTGTTCTTGAGATTATAGAAATAATAAGAAAGAATTTCAGCTTTGAATTTACTGAAGATGTTAGTGAATTTGTAGTACTTGGAAGGAATATTAGAAAGGTCAAGAGTGGACTCTATAAGGTATATAGAGCTTGCCTGGACTTTTGAGAAGTGAAAACAGATTTGGAAATTACTAAAACCTAGAGGTTTTAATATGTAGAGAAAAGTCAAAATACTAATGATAGTGATATTGGATTGCTTAAAGATAGACACAAAGATCTTAGATAATAGTATAGAAACTATGATATTCTGTGAATGCAGAAAGTTATCAGAAATGAATGGGTTTACTAATAGGATGTTAGCTGTAATACAGAGTAAAACAAGATTTTTCCACAAAAATAGATAGAAAGTATCACAAAATAAACTACTCACCAATTGTGATACTTGAAACTTAGATGACTTGACAGTGATTCAGAGATTCAGTAAAAGAAGATAGTGTGATAGATGGTAAGTAATATCAATAAGAATAATTGATGTTATTAAGTCTGAGATTTAATTCTCAAATACAAAGGTATATATACAAAAAAGTAATAGTCTGTGTGCAAGCTATTTCCATCACATGATCAAAACTCATATCTGATGAGAGCTGTCATATCATAGCAGATGTCAGGCTAATTTTAGAAAATAACTAATTATGTTATTATATTAATATACTTGTATTTCTATAAATACTTATTTTTATGAGATATACTATATATCATCAGAAATAGTTTGATAGACAATTTTCAATGCAAGTTTAATTATGAAAATCTATTGTACTGTTCATAAAATAATAACTAATGAAATTTTATAGTTACTGATAGTCTGATATCTTAGTTGTTTGTTGTCACTTTTATATATCCTATATATGTGCAGATAGCCCTTATTTGAGGCTTTTTAGTGCAACTTGTTTTGTGAAAATTGATCTACTAGTTGTGGAGATATAAGCTGAATTAAGTTTGTGACAGAAAGTTATCAACTTATTTATTCAATCAATTAATAGATTATGTCTGGTTAGCTAGTTGTATCTAAGGACCAAAGAGCAAGAAGAATCAAGTGGAGTAACATAGAAGTTCAGATTTATATATTTACCAGAAGAAAATATCAGATATAGCAACAACTTCAGAAATGGTGTTGTTTAACAATTTATTAAATAAACAGAGTTAAATTGAAGATATTGAGGAAGTCTTTATAAAGTTGTGAGTAACTACAAAATTTGAGTCTACAAAGCAATAAGTAAACCTAAAGTTGACCCAAGCTCAAAATGGGGTTTTACTAAGATGGTTCTGATCAAGGACTAAGAGAATGACAAAGAAAGAGTAAGGGTTTAAGAGAGCAAATACATTGAGACATATGAGACTCATTGCTGTATAGGAAAGTTGAACATAGCTCTTAGTCTGTACAAAGTTCTGAAGGTTACTTTCTATTTTTTTGAGAATTACTTAGAAGTAGCTGTAAAAGAATTAGCAGCTACAAAAAAACTATGGTCTTTAAAAGAGACCAATGTTTGCTTTTTGAAACAAAAGTCCAACTTGTAGTTTTTGGCTTTATAATAGAAGTATTATAATATTTCTTGGTAGTAAAAAAACAATAAATTAAATGTCTTGGAAAATGAGAATTTAGCAAATAAAGCTGCTAGAAATTGATTTGACTGATTTTGGAAGGCTATAGAAATTACAGAGGATAAAACCTTATCTTGCTTCTTAGAATGAGACTTAAGAACCTCTTTTTCTACTTACTATACATAATTATGCTCACAGTTATACTTCCAGTAATAATGATTAATAGTCATTGTTAGGATGTATATGTTCTAGAACAAGGTTAGCTTTCCTTGTTCCTAGATAGAAATAAGATCATTGGGCAGATCTTGGTAATACTAGTAACACAGAATACTATTTTTTCAATCTAGTTGGGAGGTATAACACATAAAATCCATATTATAAGAGGAAATCTTATTACTGGGCTTCATGTAGAGATTATCCAGCATGTTAGTAGTTTTACCTATAGGATCTGAAAGATTAAAATGCTAATAGAGTTCATTAACAAACTAGTTCTAATCAAAAAGCCAGTCTTAGAAGATACTCTGATTTTTCTAGTTGAAGCCTATCTCAAACCAGTTTTAGGCAACTTCAGAGAGATAGGTTATTGCAAAATTAATTTTTACAATATCTATATCAAACTATATGGAGTTTGTATAAAAGTATAAATAAAATTGAAATAGAAAATTATTGAGTTTGTCAGACTTAGTACTACTAAAAGTGTTAGGAATATAGGCTTTAGTTCTCTTAGAATTAGTTGTTGGGCCAGGAGTTTGGTTAGTATTAAGTGTATTAGCAATCTAACTAAGTATGTTGGCTAGTTGATCATTAGTATTTTCACTATACTGGAGTTTTGGTCAAAACTACTGGGAGTGAGTAAACAAGGGTCAAGAAAGATTAGGTTGATTAGTTGTAGGAGTATTCTTTCAATTAGGACTAAGGCCTGGGACAGGTGAAACTATCTGGGTAGCTTGAATAGTACAAGTAAGAAACTGAGGAAATGAATGTCTTCATTGGTAAAGTCATCTTGAGCACTGCAGAACACTTAGAAGAAAGGCCCTAGTGAAATGTTTGTCTAGATGAGAGACAGAGGTTGAAAGGTGTTTTGAGAAAGACAGGACTTGACCTAGAGTGGGTCAAAGAGTTATGTCAGGAAAACACTATTAGAACTTAAAGTAACTAGAAAAGTGAAGAAAGCAGATGGAACTACAACAGAAGTGACAGCAGACTAAGAAGTTTGATAATACTATCAGGTGTAGTTTACACTTGAGAGGTAAAAGTTCATAGGATTAGAACAAATTTTGCAGAATAATCTTGGCTTCAACTTATGTACTGTGCCATCTATCTGCTGCAGGGTCACAACTTCAGAAGAGAAATGGAGTCCAAGAAAGTGTGTTGCTGTAGAACACTGGGGTTTAGTATTCAACTATTGTTGTTGTTAATTATCAGACCAGAGAATACAGTGTATTTACTAGTCTTTATATACAAGTAGAAATAAAGAAGAACTCAGGTATCTCATAGTACAGCTCCAAGTAGAGGTTTAGTAGTGAAACACTGATAGGAGGTTAGAAAAGAAGACTCTGCTATAGAAGACTAAGTTGGAAAGAAGCAAACTTCACCATGGAAGATCAAGTACTCATAGGTTTTGACAGAGTATAACATTGCCATGGAGGATGAGCTGTGGAATAACACCTTCATGGAAGATGAGCTATTAATAACACTGCTGCAGAAGATGGGCTATTTTCAGAGTTGAACTTAGCATATGACAATTAGCCATCTTTGGGAAACCTTATTCCATTCTCTTAGATTTCTCTAAAAGTGGGTAGTATTTGGTTATTAGTTGCTGCAATATAATTTTAGTTTTTCCTGAAGGTTTCTCTAAAGATCACAAACACCATATAATCCTGTGAACTTCACTCAATTGCCCTAACAGGTTGGATGTGCTAGTCATTATCCAGAATGGATGGCAGATGTTGCCAGGTTAGTATATGATACTGCAACTAACACAAAAACTTAAGAAAGAATGGTCAATTAGTAAATTGTAAGAATACAAAACAGTATCTTAGCCTAAAGACCATGAAGAATACATAAGACATCTCCTCACAATCTCATCATGTTCTTCTTCTGTCAATAATATGATGTCAGCAAGGATGCAATAAGGCTACCTCTCCTACTGACTGATAATACATGAGGATCAAGCAAAGTGTGAAACACTAAATAAAATGAACACTGACATAAGGCAGATACCTGCAATAAAAAGGCGACAATCTTCATAACACTAGAGCAGGATCATGGTTTATTGGTCCATTCTTCGGGAGAGAACTTCCTTTCGGACATTACAGAGCATAGTTTATGACAATAACATAAGCAACTGTATATCACTTAGATCCCAAATCACTCTGGAAGCGAGGGAGGAAAGAAATCAATGCATAACTAAACAGTCTTAATTCAATGGTCGCCAGAAACTGAAAGCAGACTCTCACCTGCCATCTACTCTCCACTTGTTCCCGCTCTCAGCATCAAGTTTTTCGGAAACAGCGCGCTCGACTCCCACCACGACATCAGCCTTGTTAGTTCGCAAGCTCAGTATTGGAAAAGACCCTGCTAGGTCATTCAAAGCATCTGTGAACAATGTCCAAGCGGGCCATTTGACATCACCAGTGAGTCTGAAGGCGAGCCAAAAACACTTTGGGTAAGATTCAACCCGAAATATGATGACTTACTTGCGGTAGCTATGAGAACCATCTATAAGTGTTCGAGTAATTCTAATTTCCACACTTACTTGAGATCACCCTGTAGCGATTACGTGGTTCAGTCCGTCGGGTTGTCCATGATATGAGAGGTGTTTACCTTGAAGATGACAAGATCACTTGCGCTCAAGTATTTGAACAGTTCTGGGGCGTAAGTTTTCATCTTCCAGTACGAATACGGCAAGGTCCAGAAGTCAGCCTTGCCATCAGTATCATCTCCCAGGTGCAAATCCTGTGATACTGAAAGCGAAAAGATTTCACGCTCCATGTAACTTTGCCACCTGGATACCATTGAAACGAGGTATTGACGGTTCGCACCTACGGCCATAGAATCAAGAAATTTTGGGTCAAGCATCGACTGGATGGTTTGTTTGAAGTCAGACGGTGTGACATCCGATACAAACCATGGTATCATCTTTGGGCTTTCAATGCTCAGCCACAAGAAAGAAATACAAATTTCAGAACCCACTGAAAAACGACCTTGTCGACACGAGAGGTGTACGTGACTAAAAAATCTGCAAAAACGAGATCTGTGAAGAGCTGGTCAAAAGCGTCAGTGACAGTGTAAGGTTGAAAAATGTTGATCATCCACCTCAAACCCAGCTTTCCCGTTGATCATGAGGTCGCGGTCGATGAATACATCATAGTTCGAAGCTCACAGTTATCAAGCACGATATCAACACACGCATTTCTCAGAGTTTTGAAATAGCCCCAAACCGCGTCTTGGTCATCCTTGAGAATGAATTCATGCCTTGCTGCTTGAGCTTCCTTTCCAACAGCCTGAAGTCTCTTGATATCAGCCTCTGTCATGTGCGTGAGGAGAGACAAATCCTAAATTGAAATCATTTCGTAAAAGATAGATTGCTTCCAGAAGAAAATTTTGGTACGGTAGCATTTCCCCTGTCTTTGGGTGAGCTTTCTGCGGTGTAGCGACTTAGACACACGATATTACCACAGACTCATTTGGATCATTTGCCTGAAGAATACCTCCAGCTTGACGTCGTCAGACCTCACTGTATTCTTCTCTTTCTGTATTTCGTGCATGCTCTTTGCAAGTTCTTGCAGCATGGCTAATATTAGGAGCAAACATACTCAAAAATCACAACTTACGAATGATAGAATCGGATGAGTCCTTGAACGCCTTGTTTTTCTGTTTGAGGAAAGGATCAAAGTCCTTCCAATATTGGGTCTGTGCATGATAAGATCGTAACAGGCGGTAACTTTCCATTATAAATAAGTCATCTTCTCTGAGCTAAAATCGATATCCTTACAGGTAACATCTAGAGAACCATATTCAGAAAGTTTCAATCAGACGTGAATAAGATAACACACTCGGCAAATAACCATGGTGCGGTGAACCACGTATCCTTCTTTTCTAACGCCAAAGCCTTCAGCTCCTCGTTATAGTTATCGATACCAGGTTCACCATCATGTGATATGGGACTTTGTCGACATTAACCTTTACCATCGCTGCACGCCAGAGAAGAGGGTCCATACTGACTTGATTGGTCTGTCGCGTGCCATCTCGTATTTGAGCTTGCTGATTTCATTGACGATTGTCAGCGCTTCTTTTATTTTCGCATCTAATACGTCTTTGTGACCAACACCTCGCTTTATCTCCAGAGAGAGATCATGACATTGCTGGTTAATTTCGTCGATAACTCTCGTGATGATTATTGGCCATCTTCTGAGCACTGTTTCGTATCTAGCAATATAGTATATTGGAGAATTTGTAAGTGTAATTGAAAGCAGTTACATACGAAAATCTAGTGACATTAGGTCAGTGAATTGAGCATAGTAAATGACGTACCCCCTTTTGTCCGTGGGATCATATGGAGGATAGGGTAGTTGAATAGTCATCGTACAGACTCAGAATCGTGGGTTATTTCGAAGATGCCTGGGAATTTGGATGTGGTTTACATAAATACAGCAAGTAGGCAGTCAGATGATCCAACTACTTGGCTTGCTCTTTTTGTTTCTCAAGATACTCTTCATATTGCTCCGGTGTGAATGTTTTCTGACATGGGAAATTTTGTATTCACGTTCAGTCAGATCAGTCCGGATCTCACCTGAGAGAATGCGTGCATTTGGGTAATCTCATTCTTCAGAGCCTCATTTACTGGAGAAAGGCAATATGTTGGGTATGAATTGCAGCAATAATTCGTGCAGTTACGTACTTTGTCGGTGTTTCTGCAGGGTAGTTTTACCCTCAAAATCCTGCAAGTGGTGATCACCAACTGGATGATGGTGGGAATAGCAAGGGGCTGCTCACGTCGCTAACTAGAAGGATAGAATAGCTCTCTCCACACCCATTTGATGTATCGAGGACCTCCAGATGGTGAACAACGAACTTGGAATGGATAGCTTTTTCTAGCTTTGCGACAGAGATCATAGTAGCCTGAAAGGAAATCTCACAGTAGTTGATCTGATAAGATAAATGAAACAAATACACATAAATGTAAATGGCTGCTTGACTCGACCACCGACTATGACTAACATATAGTGTGAAGATAACATAACACGGCCTTCGAACTTGATATGGATCTTTCTTCTGATAAGTTCCCTGCTCTTCGAAAGACTGCCCTCACATTTCCTGCCATCGATAACCACGCTCACCCCATCCTTCGGAAGGACAACCGGAATGCCTTTCCTTATGAAGGTGTCATATCCGAGGCAAATGGCGAAGCACTCACCAGGGATGCCTCTCACACATTGGCCTGCTTACGTGCCACTCCTCAGCTTGCTAAACTATTATGTCTACCTCGTTCTGCGTCTTGGCAGGAGGTCAAAGCTGCAAGACAGGCCTACGATTATGAAGTGCTCTGTAAAGATTCATTCAAAGACACCGCCATAGAGACGATCCTAATTGATGATGGTTTGGGAGACCCTAACATAGTTCATGAAATCGCTTGGCACGATCAATTCACTAGGAGTAGATGCCGGCGCATTGTACGCGTCGAAGTAGTAGCCGAGGTCCGTCGTCGGAGCACTGTTGTGTATTTCTATCGTGCTGAACCTCCACTGGACAGCATATTCTACGTGAACTCCTTGAGCCGCATCTCATGACGGACACACTAAACGTTGCCCCGATTCTGAATAACTTCACCTCCGCGATCCGCAAAACTCTGGCTGAGCATGCCCAAAGCCCTGATGTTGCATGCTTCAAGTCCATCGTCTGTTATCGTACCGGTCTCGATGTCAGCATGTACTCTTCACAAGCAGGTCTCAAGTTCTCGCTCCTGGATGTATTCAAGATGCTGCAGGCAGAGAACAAGGTTCGGCTGGCTCACAAGGACCTGAATGATCTCGTCGTTAGAACCACACTTGAAGTTGCTGGGGAGTATCAGAAGCCAGGTCAGCATCCAAGTCTTGCCTTTACATAAGATTTAATCCTGGACGTAGTCCAATTCCACTCCGGACTTGGTGATAATGATATTAACCTCCTTTTCTCATCACCAACCAGGCTGCAGCAGGTCATCAGGAGCTATCCCGAAACAATCTTCGTCATCCTACACTCGTCTTATCCATACACACGCGAGGCAGGATATCTTGCTGCAGTTTACTCCAATGTCTACCTAGACTTCGGAGAGGCACGTTCAATGAGCATTCTGCTCCATCTCATTGTTGACTGTATCTCCCAGATATTTCCGGTCGTATCTGCACAAGGTCAAAAGGCTATCCTCAGTCAACTCCTTGAATTGACTCCTACTAACAAACTTTTATGGTCGAGTAAGCCATCCTTAAGCCTGAGTTTACTAAGTTTGATATTCATACTGTATAGCTGATGGACATTACTGGCCCGAAACGTTTCATTTGGCAATACTCCAATCGCGTCAAGCATTATATGAAGTATCTCTTCTTGGTTCATGATGAGGATAACGATAACTTAATTCAAGTTCTTCAGGCGCTAAGCGACGTGACTGGCTCAGGCAGCATGACGGAGGCTCAGGCAGTCAATGCACTCGAAAATATGCTTTTCCATACATCCAACAAGCTCTATCGCTTGGGATTAAACAGCTAGAAGAAATTTTATTTTGTTAATACTCGCTTCCGTAGTCCGGCAATGAACTCATCTATAGCGTGCTTCGACCTCTGCGAAATTATGCCCTCATACAATTGCGAGTTTTAGCAGTCTAAGGGAGGTCAGGTAGGATCACTGTTAGCTGCTGTGTGGTTTCATATACCGCTTCCCAGCATCATCTAAGTCTTCCTTATTCTCTAAAATCTCGTTCACTGGATAATATGCTCAGTCTCTCCTACTAGTTGCTCAAACTAGAAGACTGGGTGATAATGACACGGTTCCTGTAATCCCTTACCAGTGGATAATGTTACCACAACTCCTGGATCATTGGACATATGGGACACTAGAAGATACTAGAGTTGGTGTCTGAGAGCTACTGGTAGCCTCAGATATCTAGATATATATCAGTATCTGTGACCTTTGTCTTTGAACCAAGCCTATCCAGTACTTCCCCCTTGGTGATTTCTATTTCTTGCCTATTCCAAAAGCTTAGTAGAAGACTCTCAGTGTGTTGTTGTAGAACTTTCAGAGTCAGCGAGATTTGATATAGTGCTGGACTTCATGTTCAAGAGAACATATTTCATCCCACACTACTGTCACTGCAAAAGAAGTTTATAGTACTCCTTACTAAAAAAAACTTTACTAAATGCTTGAACTTTCTCTACTGCTTAGAATTACCAGTTAGATAGAAAGAGTATGTTGTCTAGGAATTGAACTAGTATCCCTACCTTTTTGCAAATGAAAAACAAAGTAACTGGTATTGTTACAGTTCCAAGCTTGGCTCAGGTTACAACTTAGACAAAGACTTGAGTAAAAGAGAAGAGATGATTAATTGGTAAAGCATAAGGATATAGGGCTGTATCTACAACTATATATACCTAATAACCATGAGAAAATAGAGAGGTGTCCTTGAGAAAACAAATGTGAAGTCAGCATAAGAATTTTAAAAATTGATGATGAATATATGCAAGTGTAGACAATTTAGTTTGTATGAGACCTGATGTTACAATCTCAAGACCTTAGAGTGGGTTAAGAAAAGGAACCTTGTATAGGGTTTATACAAGAGAACTCAATAGAAAATTCTGTACAGGATTGTCTACCTTATATACTGAAATCCCATAGTCCATGCTACTCTACTTCTAGCCTACCCTAAACAGCCATGTGTTTGCCTTAAGGTCAGCATGTATTATACATGCTGTATGACATCATTCTTCCAATGTAACATGTGATCTTGTGACTGTGACTGTGACAGCATTCATGTAATGTGTGACCAGTGTGTGACAGTATGATGTCACACTAACCCTAACCCTAAGTTCCCAAAATAAAGGAAATGAAAATAGAAATGAAAAAGAAAAAGAAAATAGTTAGTATCCACTGTCTTCAACTCTGACACCTGAAGTTCATGACAGTAAGATATGTATTGAGAAAACAAATCTACAATATATATATGGAGTTCACAACAGTAAGATATGAACTCCAGCAAGAGAAAAAATTTACACTTTATATATCTCTTCTATGTATGGCTATTTTCCCAAGAATCTTTCCTCAATCACACTCAGATATTGCTAGAGCAATCATCTATATTATTAATAGAATGAAAATATATAACAGTATCACCACTGTCATATCTTAACACTCCTACTTAGTGAAATGCTGGCAAAACATCTAAACATTTCCTGAAGTTGACAAATACTTTGTAAGACATCTGCTTAGTGAAAATATCTGTTAACATGTTCTTTGTCAACATATATTTGAGCTCTATTTCACCATGTTTGACTCTTTCTCAGATAAAATAATGCTTAATATCAATATGGTTTGCTCATGAGTAGTTTACTGGGTTGTTAACAAGAGCAATGTACCTTTGATATGAATGATTATAATAGTAATTTGAAAAAAGCTTAGTTTCCCAAGAAGAGTTCTAAGCTATACTGCTTTCTTTGTTGCATTCAAAAAGATTATGTACTCTACTTCAATAGAGAAAGTAGCTATAGTAGGCTTCTTCTTTGATGACCAAGCAACTAAGCTACTGGCAATCTCAAATAAGAATCCTTTAATAGAGTGCTGACTATCAGAACCCTGAGCCCAGTCAGAGTCTGTTCATCCAACTAGATCAAATGCATCTCTTCTGTATTGTTCTAGCACCTGTCATATTCCAAACTCTGAAACATGTTCAAGATATGTTTAACTTTAATATAACATCAAATCCCCATGGTTATTGGGTCTTATTTGTGTCCAAAACTCCATCAGTAGTTTGATACTTTATAATAGACTTAAAGTCCGTGGTTATTTCACTTTATTTGAGTCAAAATCTGTGGTCATATTCATCTGTATCCATTGCCTAATTATCTCCTTCAAACTCCACAAATTTACTTGGACTTTATGTGGAGTTTTCCCCTCTCCAAATCTAAACTCCTATATAGTGTTTCATTAGTGAAACACTTACTTGGAGATCTGTTTTAGTTACTCCTTTTTGTTATTTTATGTATTTAAGGCTGGTGACCCCTTTGTAATAGCTAGCCTGATAATCGACTAAAAGTTAACACTAAATCTCCAGTGTTAATGGCAACATACTTTACCCCTCTCCTTACGACTCCTTACAAGACCAATCTCTGAAATTGCAACCATGTGGCTTGTAGGAGGCACAACACATAAGTTGAGGCCAAGGTCATTCTGACAAATCTGCATCACCAAGCTCATTGCAGGAGTTTCTACACTCTGTGCATGTCTGAGCCAACTCCATGGATTTTCACCTTCAAGTACAAACCATGCCTAACAGCACCAAGCAATAATCAACTGCTCTTTTAAGATACCAAAAGATATGCTTTGTAGCCTAAAGATAAAGAATACTAGAATTTACCCAAACTAAGCAATTTGTCCAACTGTAAACTGGATATTTAGCCATGTTTGCATAATATAAAGCAGTAATCCAACAAATAATAAATGATGGATACTGTTAGGCAACTAGGAAAAGTTCACAGTGTTTAGCAGAGCTTGTGATCTATAAAAAAGTTCTAAGAAAATAGAATGAGGACTCTTGGAGATAATAGTATCAAGTATGGTTCTTACTTCAAGTAAATATACATGGTTAGTCACATGAAAAAGGGTCATATTAAGTGTAGAAACTTATTCAGAAATAGATGTGGTTATCTGTGAGAGTAAGTGAAGTACTCAGATTATGGATCAAGCTAAAATGATTATCTACAAACTTACAATAGAACTATAGATAACAATCTTTGTCTCAACTTATGTGTTATACTACTATTTATTACATAGTCATAATTTTAGACTGAGAATTAAGAAAGAAGTGGTTTTGGTCAGGTTTAAGCTTAAGAAAAGAAGTAAGTCATCTAGGTTTGATTTCCTGACTGAAGAACTATAAAGTATTTACTTAGTCTTAAATACTAAGAATGGTAGTATAGAAGATAACTAGAAAGATATTTTAGAGATAGCTTCTAGAAGAACAACTGCACCTACCTCCTCCTAATCCCTATGTTACTCACATTGTTAACAATAGAGATCTTATTGTAATATTGAACCAGGAGAAGAAAGATTGGACAAAGAAATACCACAAAATAATCTGAGAATTAGAGACAATGGCAGATCTTCAACTGCAAATTCAGAATCTTGTCAAGTTAGCTAATACTGTAAATATTGAATTGGCAGACATTTAAGCCACTCTATTACAAGCCAGTGACACATACAAAACACAGATTGGAGGAGATATTTACAGTATATCTGAAGAACTACAATACATTATACATAGAGACATAAAAAGACAAGCACATCATATCTAAGTCCTACTAGCAGATGAACTAGACCAATGTAAAAGCAAAGAAGATGAATAAGTTGAGAGCCACATAAAAATAATACAAGAAGCATATCAAGAAACATATCAAGAAGCTCCACAACTAATAGTTATCAACAAAGGGAAATAGAAAACAAGTGTAGTTCAAGATGAAGAAATATTTTTATACAAGTCATACAACATATCATCTGAACTAAGCAAACCAAAAACATCTAAATACAAGAAGAAGTTGAAAACCTAGAAAGAGCTTTGAAAATGCTTCAATCACTAACAAAAACCATTCCACTTCTCCCATCACCTCATTATAAAGCTCTTTAATGAAATGGAAAACAAGATATCCAGTATTGGAAAGAAATCATAGCTGAGTTCATCAAACAAAAGCATAACTTAGACACAAGCAGACAAGGATTTCCAATCAAGATATATTCAGAAAGGCCTCTATATAAACTCTTATTTATAGTATTAACACTACAAGGAGAAATCATCATCAAACCTACCAAGAAAATAGTTGTGTCTTATATAGTTAGAAACCTAGCATTCTTAGATTGAACAAGAAGTTTATGAGAACATGAACATTATAACAGGGATATTATTTATCATTTACTGTGCCTTGTTGTTTTCTCATGTTCTATCAGTCAGTGTCTTATGTAGTAGTAGAGGCTTCATCATGTTCTCCTCACTTTTTCCTCAAGAGTGCTTCATATACTATTCATGGTCATTAGGTATATATAGCTGTAGATACTATTCTGTATCTTTATGCTTTACCAATTGACTCATTCTCCACTCTTACTCAAGTCTTTGCCTGAGTTGTAACCTGAGCCAAGCCTAAGGTTATAACAACTATGTATCTATAATATAAATAGGATAGCAATATATCAGAGACTCCTTATCAAGTTCTCTTGTGGTTCCTATAAGATTCTCATCTTATAAGACTACTTAGTGCACTATTGACCATCTTAGTTAGTGGTTGCCACAACAGCTAAGAGAATATTAGTATAGGAGATAACTAAGGAGATACTAAAGAAATAGTTTTTAAAATATAAGACAACTAGAAGTCTGGATGATAAGTTACTAAGAGATGAAACATGAGAGAGCATAGTATATCTATAGTTGATTAGAGTCCTATTTGGAGTCAGGAAGCAGATGTCTCAGAGGTCTTAAAAGTCAGTCTATAATATTCTATTATGATTTAAGTTCAAGAGTTAAAATAGGAAAAAAATCTTGTATTAAAGTTAATACAAAAGAATTCAATGGAATTCTTAGTACAATATATCTACCTATATATATGCTAGGCTGTTTGTCTGTATGCAACTATATCTAACCTATTCTAAAAACTATATATTATATATAAGGTTAACATATAGTGAACATGCTGTATAATGTCATTATTTTAGAACCTTTTACATTCTTTCATATGTTATATAATCATGTGACATTGACATATGTGACTGATGTGTGACTATCACAACTGTTATATTAAACCCTAATTCTAAGTCTCAAATAAAATGAAAAATAAAATAAAATAAAAACAAAGTCCACTATCTTTGACTCTAACATTATTCCTCTTTAAGGTTTCTCCTCCAGAGAAACTGACTTCCATTTTCATCAGTTGTTTTTAAACTTCTTTAGATACTTCTTCTCAAACTTTCTATCATCCTATTCATATAA
>Ga0157366_1000678_pt1 | contig 14632 bp, 14 predicted proteins | sample AttbisABBM1_FD_113149 | JGI IMG/M metagenome (GOLD analysis project Ga0157366, IMG submission 113149) | Fungus gardens microbial communities from leaf cutter ant in Botucatu, State of São Paulo, Brazil - Atta bisphaerica ABBM1 | ecosystem: Host-associated > Fungi > Mycelium > Unclassified ...
AAAGTAAAGTAAAGTAAAGTAAAAGTAAATGAAGAAATGAAATACAAGAAATCAGAAAGAGCTGAAAGCAATTTGATTACATAGTACTATCATCAAAAGCAGATGTACTACTGTTAAACTCAAGAAAGAGGATGAAATGAGCTATTGAATCCTGTCTTGGATTCCAATAATTGTTATATCTTTTGCAATGATAAAGGATATGTTGCCTTGTCTCAATTGGATAAGAACTATATGGGCAATCAAATTTTTCTTTAGAGAAAAATCTGAAATAGTATTCTTCTATTGAAGTGTAATTAATTATAACTCTTGTAGCTCTTGTGCAAAGTGAGTTTGAATGATTAAAGTATTTAAGCCATGGACCACTCTTGGATATTGATAGTATAATAATTTGCATATCATCATTGCAAAGTTTGAGGAAATTCTTTCCTTTGTTGTCTGAGGCTTGAAAATATATTTTTCAAGTATTAGAAATGTTGTTACATTTGTTTTTTCTGCTGAAATCTCAAGAAGATTTACAAGGAAGAATAGAAATGAGATCAAAACTCTTTATTTCCTTATTAATGATTGAATGTGAACCCCAGTTATAATGGCTAGGACAATCCCAAAATTTAATAGAATTATCAGTATTTCTCTTGAAAAACTCCCTTAGCTTACATGAAATGGCTGTTAAGTGGATTTGATATGGATGAATAGAAGAATCAAAAATTCTTTTAGTTGTATGAAAGGAATATAAAATGATAAAAATTCTTTTGATGTTCAGAAGATAAGTGGCTTGATTGATACCATATCTTATTGTAAATAATTCAGCTTCTGTTGACATGATATTTATAGTGTAATAGATGGTCTTAATAATTGGATTACCATGAACATGAATTTGAGCTATTGATATGATGATATGTTTTTTAATACTGGTATCAGATACAATAACTGCTGTGAGTAGATTATATGACATCTAAAGAGTAATATCCTTGAGTTTGTGCAAATAGTTATTAACACTGCTTTCACACTTCTTGTTTAAAGAATGAAATGAAAAATGTTTGGGAGAAATATCTATCAGTCTGTTTCCAGATGAAAATTCAAGATTAAGAGGAGAGAATAAAGAAAAAACTTTGTTAAACCTATTGTTAATGTTCACAATTGAACCTTTGATATTTAAACATTGCTTAGGTATAAGCTATTCTAACAAATGTCAGTGAAGATTCTTGTGATTTGAAGATCTTACCTCTAATATAGAGTTTATAATGTGGTTTAATGGTAAGAAATGAGCTCTGAGATAAAATCTTCTGTTAAGCTTTTGAATATAGAGATAATAGGGATGAGGCCAGCAATAGCCTTAATGCTAGCAGTTGGTGAAGTACAAAAAGCTCTCACAATCCATAGTACAGCTCTTTTTTGTATATTTTGGAGTATTTTAAGATGATATAAAAGTGGCACTTTGTTATAATACTATAGTTAAAAACCATAGAGCACAATTGGTAGGATAAAACATCTGTATAACAGCCTTTTTTGAGTAGGAATAAGGCCTCTTGAAGAGTTATCAAGTATTTTCATATACTTGATGGTTGATATTACCTTGTTAGCATAAAAATCAACATGCTGCTAAAATGTCAATCTTCTATTGAAAATGAATCCCAAATACCACCAAGTAGACTTGGGGTGAAGAATAAGGCTTTCTAGTATTAAAAGGTCCAGCATTGGAGGATTAAAAGAACCATACAATCTAGAAAAATGAAAAACTTTAGTCTTTCCGTATTCTATAATAAGACCAAATTTTTTGAGAAGAGAGGTCATAATGTGATAACTACAAAAAAAATTTGAATTTGAAACAGACAAAGACTTGTTCTCTGAGAGATAAAAAGACCATCATCTATAAATGAAAGAGTAGAAACAGGAATTTTTAGATTTTTTAACTGATTTTCAAAAATATGAAGAAGTAGAGATAAATATAAAGCAGAGAGAATAGGTAAGAAAACAGATTCTTAACCTACACTCACATCAATATTAAAAATTGGGGAAGAAAAATTATTCTAGAAATAACTAGTTTTTCTTCCTATTAAATAGTTCTGAAAGAAAACCAAAACTTTGGGATCAAAACTAGCTTTAAGAAGAATTAAAGAAAGAATTTGATAGTTAAGTGAAGAAAAAAATTGGGTAATGTTGAAGGATATTATACTGGTAGTTAAATTTCTAGTCTCACCTAAATAAATAGTATGGGTTAATATGATGCTTGTATCAATGGTGGAATGCTGTTTAAGACTACCTATTTAACACTAATGGATGAAATTGGAGTCTTTCTCCAATAACTTTCTCAAAAAGCTTTTAGGATATCATAAGATTTCTTATTAGGCTTAGGGATAATGATGGTAGTTGAAACTTTGAAGTGTGAAGGCCAGTACCCCAAATCAATGCATGTGTTAGTAATATTAATAAATTTCCTGAGATATGTAATGTCTTTGTTATGATCTTTAAGCTAAACTCAGATTGCAACTTAGACAAAGACTTGAGATAGGAATAGGAATTTATACAATTGGTAAAGCATAAGGATACAGGAGTATATTGATGCTATATATAATAATTAACCATAAGGAGATTATTCATAATATATAAGAGGATGAGTCATATAACATGAGGAAAGAGTAATGAGACAACATCTACTATATAAGGTGCTGATTGAGATAACTTCGGCACAGCTGATCATATTATTATCACCACATCTTTTAAGATATCTCTACAACAATTTGTCTAGTTTTAAAGTAAATGAGTTATTGTATTTTGTAATAGTACTAATGAACTCCTCTTCTAAAAAGAGACTTTATTTCATAATTGGTTTATTCACAAATTCTTGCATTACTTCCAAACTAATACAATGATTTTGGACCAAGTTAAATGATAAATGACATGCATACCACAAATCATTGAGTTTGATACATGAACATCTATTAAATTGGATTGTCTCAATTGCTAGAAGTTTTCATTTCTTGACCTAGTCTATGAGCTTCCATAGTCTACAGTTTTTATTGGTAATTTCTTGAAATTTTAAGTCAAAAAATTTGCATTTTGTCCTTTTGACTGTACTTTTGAAAGTTTTCTAATTCTCTAACCTTTTAGAACATCTATAGTTTTCCAAGCTTGTATAACAGTTTTCATTCCACCACAATTTGGAGTATTTAGTGATATTCATGATTTTAGAATATTCAAACCAAATCTTTTTTGTATACTTAGTAAAAACTTAAATGACATTTTCTTCTTTACTATCTTTAATAATTGTGTGTTTTTAGTTTAAATATTCTCTTTGAAAATCACAATATCAACAGAGAGGGGAGTATGATTAGAAGTAAGACACCACTCTAGATAGATGGAATAGTTGTTGTGTTCTGATAAGTGTAGTCTAAGAAACATGATATCTATAACCAAATTATCTAGTGGGAATATGATTAGCAGGTATAGACAAGTCTAAGTGAAAAGTGTCTGCAATGTCAAAGAAAGTATTTTTGTAAATTGAATGGAAACTATAGTTAAGATCCCAACTAACATCTCTAATGTTGAAGTCACCTGTTATAATGAGAACATTATTAATATTGACTTCAGTATCCTTGAGATACTTCAAAGCTGATTGTAATGAGTTAGAATATATATTAATTAAAAATTAAACCAAACCATAATTAAAAAAAGAGATACAAGAAATGTCTCTGTGGTTAAAAATATCTTTTCATAACAAGAAGTGAAGTTGAGACAACCTGATGTTGATATAAATAATGATTCTAAGTAAATCTTCACTATTTGAGAGATTTCTAGAAAAGATTATCCAATTTGGGTAATTAGGAACACCTACCAACTCTTCTCCTTTGCAGTTTTTTGAGCTAGGTAGCAATCATATAAAAGACTATAAATGTTCTTGAATAAAAATTATATTAAATGAAATTTGTATTTTGAGAATTGTATTAATGATAAAATTGTTCTTGTGAATGTTTTGCAAAAAAATTTTAATGTTTTTCAAAATCATGCTTGGATGCCATTCACAACTGAATGAATCAATTGTTTTCTGCTATTTCAGAGTTCTTAATACTTTTTTGAGTGCTATTCCTTGTTGAAACAATACTTCTAGAAAGGATATTGATTTGAATCAGCTTCAAACATTTGAACATATGAGAATATAGGTCACCTTGCTTAGTTTCTAACTTCAGAGAGTTAGTCTTAGGGTGTCAGATATACAAAGCCTGAACACTAGTTTTTTCATTTAATATTTCTTTTTTATATTCTTTTTTGATTTATTTTTCTTTCCTAAAACTAGAGTTAGGGTTAGAATAATATCATAATTATACTGTCACACATCAGTCAAATTAGATAATATGGTCACAGTAATGGTCACAAGTCACAAGATCACAGAAAAGGATATAGAAGATTCTGAAAAGATAATATCATACAATATATATTATATATATTGACCTTAAAGCTAATACATGGTCATTTAGGATAGGCTAGAGAAGTAGTAGCATGGATCATCATAGTTTAGTATATAAGGTAGACAATCCTGTACAGAGTTCTCTATCAAGTTCTCTTGTGTTAACCCCAATATAAAGTTTTATTCATTAACCAACTCTAAGATCTTTGAGTAGTAATATGGGGTTAGCTTTGCAATATCATATAAAATAACAATAGTGTTTAGTTTTCTAAGGACTGTTGCACTTGATGCATTTAGATCCTTGTATCCTGCAAGAAAAGGTTAAGTGGCCCTACTTCCAGCAATTTTTGTATTAGGAGACACTTAGATTTATATTTGCTTCTTAAATCATGGTGATATAACTGCTAACATTATAACATCTATTGATCAGTCCTTTTACTTTACTTCCACTTTGTATGTCCTAAATATCAAGCCAAATAATAGCTATATCTAACCTTAGCAATATCTTGATAATTTTTGGTCTTGATGTGATAGCAATATTGTTAAAGATGTGGTTTTTCTTAATAATGTCTTCAACCATAACTGAAGTTAATAGAGTTCCTATGCTTTCCATTATATATAGAATTCTTATAATCTTGAAATAGAATTTCAATTGTAGTAAACACAGAGATTTGACTTTGTCTACTTCAATCTAATTAGTATTCTTGATATAGTTCTCTACAGTTTGGAGATACAGAGGAGAGGCAACTTTATTAGTGACAATAATAATATCTGCTTGTTCTAAACAAATGAAGTTAGCCTTGACATCCAACTTTATATTCTTGAGTACTCTATTAATATTATTTATGTGAGCACTCAATTCTGCTACAAACTTAATCCTATTATCATTATTCATAGGAACAATGATTTGTTTTCTCAATAGCTCTTTCATTATCATATTGAGTTTGGGCTTTAGTTTGTTGTTATCCTTGATGATTCTTTGAATATTCTCAATTTTGTTTGCCTATAGGTTTGAAAATGTCTCTTTTATTTTGAGAACCTCTCTAGTATTGTTTCCTGAGGAAACATAAGATGCTTGCATATACAACTTCATTTTTCCTTTTGATTAATTAGTTTTTTTTGAAATATTTGGAATTTTTGTTGACTTTCTTAGGTAACTTTGTAGAAATTGGAGATGGTAACCTGTTAAAGCTCATTAATTTGTCAGTATTCTTATTCTTATTACCTTTCATCTCCTTTGGAGTTGGGATCTTTGGTGTAAACTTAGCTACTACCTTTTGTCTAAAGGAATGACTATTACTATTAGCAATAAGTTCATCCCAACTCACATTATAGAAAGCAAAAATAAAATCCCATGCCACTTTTCCTAAACCTTTGAGATTTTCCAAATCATTGATTTTACTCTTCTCAACTTTTTTGTTGAGGATATAGTTCATCATATAACCAAGAGAAGTCTTGAAATTCTTGATATTGGAGGCAATGTGTTCTATATAGCCATGAATAGAGATAGAGTGAAAATTACCATCCCAAGCATCTTGATCCATAGCCTGATTAATATCATAAGGCAATTGGATATTGAAAGTTTCCTGTGGAATGTTATTTGAGTTATTAATAGAAGAAGTCCTACCATGAGACCTGGGCATTGTATTTAGGGCAGGGCCCTCATGTGAACCACATTGTGCAGTTTCTGTGTTGTTAGAGTCAGCTGCCTTACTGACTGATACCTCGTCATTCAAATGGTTCTTATAGGAGAATTGAGAACTGTCAATAGGTTCTCAAATATTGTCGTCTGGTAAGTTGTTGTTGATCTCCATATGTTCATGGTATGCTTTTGAAGAAACGGTCGAAAAGATTGATGAATCTCTTGAACCCAGTTTGGAAGGAAGAGGAGATCTCCCTCTAACATCGTCCATATCCACATTGGAAGGTAAATGAGTCATTGAGAAATGTTGAAAACTAGCTGAAGAATTGGAAATTTGTATATTTGCAACTTCTCTTACGGGCGCTACCATACAAGATGGAGGTAAGGGAGAAAGAAGCGATGCTGTGTAGCTCAGTCTTTGTAGGGTGAGACTATATGACACAAAAAACTAGTTCAATATTTTGTAATAAAATGAGAAGGACGTCGAACAACCGAGTACAGATGATTCAATTCAACAACATTAGATCCCAGAGGTCCAACTGTATTTCATTTTTCCCATTTGTTTTTCGATCTACATCATCATCGGGTCCAGAATATGTGTGGAATTAGGAGATATTAATCCATGTCAAAGTCGCACGCCCACCCAAGTCGATACTGGACTCGGAGCCGGCGCAGTTCATCCAGGATACACCTTGGTCCACTGCAACACTCAAACTGCACCTGCACACCACAAATCCTCTGACGAACCGCCTTAGACCGCCGTATCACAAAGTCAGGCACTGTACGTACGTCGCACGATGCCTCAAATTCATCATCCACGTTTTCTCCAAACTCTACAAATGCCAGTGTGACCTTGGACAACGCAGGAAGAAGGACACAGGCTAACCCCCGTCGTTGGTGAAGCAGTGGAAAAACGATACTGGCAGTGTACCCAGTCATCTCTTGCAAGTGTTCTACCCTATCCAACCATGTCAAAAGCTGGACCACCTCGCCTCTCCAAAGTTGTATTATATCTTTCACCCCGAACAGTGACAAGTTCAGCGTGTCGAATCCGCCCTTGCCGCTATACACCATTTGCAATGCCTGTGTCAGGATGCTAAATATCTCTACCACAAGCCTCTGTTTCTCCTCGTTCTGGGGACCAACAAGCGCAAAGGCTAGATCCAGGTTCACAACGCATTCACCCTCGTCCTCCTCTGCCATACTACCTTCATTGACCCTGATCACCAGCCCGGTCACAGACGGATAAATAAGCAAACTTCTCCGTCTCTCATTATTCTTCTGAACTTCCCTCGGTGTCTTCAAAAGCCCTTCCATGTGTTCATTCCTTGTCCTCCTCTCCCTCATCCAACCACTCAGCATCATCGCTGCATTCACATTGTTTGCTCTGTTACACCCCATCATCAACTTACATTCTCCTGGTACCACTAGTTTCTCCAAAAACCCACAGCATTCCATCAGTGTCCCTCCCAACTCGACATATTCTAATTTCTTGAGAATGACGCTGACCTGTGAGACCTCTGTCGAAACTTCCGGTGAAAATACGGAACGGAGGATGAGGGCATGTAAGAGAGGAGTCTGGCGAACGATGGAGAGCCAGGACCTAATGCTCATTTGGTATGTGTCTTCAAGATCACTGATCTGGAGGGTGGTGAGGGAGGAGAGGTAAGGGAGGGGCAGGAGAGTGCACAGCGAGACCATGGATAATGAAAGAGATTCCAATTTCGGTGCATTGCCTCTGAACATCCTCTCCGCCAATTTCATCGAACCACCATTAAACCTTTCTCCTCCAAAAGAACTTCCTCCATAGCTACCGATCAGCCTATCACTTCCAGGAGTAGTAATCCTCCTGATCAAACTCTTCACCGCCAAACTCTCCAGCGCCGGTGCTTCCTCTCCCGTCAAAATATCTATAAACTGCCTCCACTCTTCCTTCGTCTCAATTGTCAAATGCAACTTCCTTATCCTCTTCAACTCATTTAATACTATCCCGAATACGCTCGTTCCACCACCATTGCCACCATTGTCACTGATCCTATTTCGCGAATCCCAGTTGATATCAGGGAACCGTAGAACAGTCAGTGAACTTGAACCAAGTCCAACGACATCCATCGTACATTCTCCACTTCTTTTCAAATTCTCCATTATCCACCTCGGTCCATCCCGAAGGTTAAGCGTGCGTGCCCACAATAGCGGTTCGTCTAATGCTACGCAGCGCCAGAAATGACACACTTGGGAGACTACACGTGGGGTTCTTGTATCCACAGTGATGATCATTCCTCGTGATTTCCCTGCATCTAGTGGTCCCGGTGATGTTGGCGATGGAGAGATCAGCAACAAGAACACGGCACTCAACAATTCCTGTGGTAATCTATTTACAAACACTTGTTGAGGATTCATATTATGTTCCCTTTTCGTCAGTACTCCTGGTGATGGTGGTACGAAAAAAGCTTTATTGGGATGGGATGTGTTTTTTGAAGATTGAGCTTTGGGATTTGGTTTCGATCGATCGGTTAGGGCGAGGATTGGTGTCGACGTTAATGATGACGATGATAGGGATGGAGGCACTGAAGTTGTTGGTACAGGTGAGAAAGTCAAGCAGGGCGTAGCAATGGAACGATTTGATGCCACAGAGGATGTAGAGGAAGAATGTACATTAGTGGATGTCGATGCTGACACTGGTGTAAACGACGTTGCAAAGGTGGGAGTCGATGTCCGGAGTTCTGCTCTTGGCTGCGTGGAGACGGATGTTGAAGGTTGTATTATCGCCGTCCCTTCAATTTCCCTTCTTGTAGACAACAATGACGAACGTGGTACATCTGTCGCATCTATCCCATGTCCCATCTCGTCATACGAACTTGGTTTTGTGCCTGAGCTATGTCTCTGCCATGACATTGCCTCTACAGCCATTGGTGATGGTAGCGATGATGATAGCACATGAGGCAATGGTCTGGCATGTGTAGGTGTAGTAGCAATAGCAGTAGATCTTGTAGAGTTCTGACATGGAATAGCGGGTAAAGGTCTGTAATTGGGGATTCGTCTTGTCCTTGAAGAGATGGAAAACTGCAAATTCTCATCCAAGTTTTCATCTGGATTGAGATAAACATGTCCTGGTCTTGTCATACGATGTTAGAAAGATAATCGCCGTTTCACTGTTAGTTGTCAAAAACAAGAGCAGAATTCACAAATGTGATTAGATCTCCTTCGGTGAACTTCCCTCTCCACGAAAGTTGAGAGGTACAAAGAATCAGATCGGGCCTTCAAAGTGATAACGTAGTGACGGACACGTGGAATTGTTATACAACGCCACGGTGATTGATAAGATTAGAATAAATACAATGATGTACAGCCATGAACAAATCAACGCAAAAGGAAAGCAAAGAGAAATCAGAACAATGTGATATTTACTTGGCTCCTGCTGATGAGAATTCTAGATGGAAGATAGTTCTAAATGAATCTTATAGGTATTTCGAAATACGTACTAGTCACTGATTTGGTACCCTCAGAAATAGCGTGCTTGGAGAGTTCACCAGGAAGAATCAGACGTACAGACGTCTGAATCTCGCGTGAAGAGATTGTAGATTTCTTAGAGTATGACGCAAGTTCTAACTGGAATTAATAGGAAAGTCATTTGATAAATAGTGAAAAACACACTAGAAGCTTCGGTAGCAATACGTTCAAAAATATCATTGACAAAGCTGTTGAGAATGGCCATTGCCTTGTTGGAGATACCAGTATCAGGGTGCACCTGCTTGAGCACTGTACAAGATGATTAATACATTTTACAGCCATGATAGAGACACTTACCCTTGTAAATGTAAGAAGAGTAGGTCTCCTTGCGAACCTTCTTGCGCTTCTTCTTGTTGTCACCCTCAGCACCAGAACCTGCGGACTTTGCAGTCTTCTTCGCAGCCTTGCTCGCCTCAGAGGATTTAGCTGGAGCCTTGGAAGCGGTAGACACAGGAGCCTTTCCGGCAGTCGAAGCGGGTTTCGGGGCCATTTCCAAATGTCAAACTTGGACGAATGCGAAGGGCTTGATAAACGGAGTGTATAAATACAGTCGCGTCGATTTGTCTATATTTGCGCAGGTCCCAAGCGTTGATTGAAACGCGTGATCTACACGTGAGTACGTAGTAGCGTGATCAGATAAAAACAACTGTACCTCGCGCCTGCGCGCACAAGCTGCACCTGCACCACATCCTTCTGGCATCTTGAGCGTTATGTCTGGTAAAGGAAAATCTGGACAATCTTCCCGTGGCAAGGTTGGCTCCAACTCGAAATCCCAGTCGCGATCTGCAAAAGCGGGTCTGCAATTCCCTGTAGGCCGTATCCACCGTCTGTTGAAGAAGGGGCGCTACGCACAGCGTGTGGGTGCTGGAGCACCAGGTCGGTTTAAATCGCTGTTAAACATCCGTGAAATTCCTACCAGCGTGTGATGTAGTGTACCTCGCTGCTGTACTTGAATACCTTGCTGCTGAGATCCTTGAGCTTGCGGGCAACGCTGCCCGAGATAACAAAAAACAGCGTATTATACCTCGACACCTCCAACTTGCCATTCGAAATGACGAAGAGTGCGTTCCAAAGCCCCTTTAGCATCTAGGCGGGTTGATTTTTTCTTTTTCTTCAGGCTGAATAAGCTTCTCGATAATGTTATCATCTCACAGGGTGGTGTAGTCCCCTACATTTCCCCGGTACGGCCTTCGTCTCTAAATTTTTCGAATGGAACTCTGACACTTAATTTGCATATAGGAGCTTCTGCCTCAGAAATCGTCCAAAGGCAAAAAGGACGAGGGTATTAGCCAGGAACTGTAGGCCGTTTTGATTCATTTTTATGTCGGTTAAATTGTATTTTTACAAAAATAAACATGCGTGTGAAATACGTACGTATCTGTGACAATTGGATCTTTGTTCATTTGTGGCTTTGTCTTAATCCTTTCGCATTTGGAGGCTCACAGAACCGATAATGGCAAAGGGTACAAACAATGTTTCAAACGCAATTCAACGAGCAACGTCAGAGCCTCCGGATAGGCTGACAGGTCCTCTCTCAGTTCCTGTCTCCTCAGCCGACCGCGACCTTATCAAGGTCAATAACGCAAATGTTACAGAGTTGAAAAATGCTTGTGATGACGCTGTCAAACGTGTGCGTTACTTGACTCTGTCTATAGAAAATTTCCTTACCCGAGCGCATGGACGACGTGGCTTTACAGTACCTTTCCCGACCAGACTTGTTCAAACAAATCCACCACCATACCGACGTTAGACTCGGTCTAGGCTGGCTATCCGTCCTCGTGGCCGGTGGTACAGCACTCTACGGGTACAAAGTTGATTTTGAGAAATCGAAACCTGTGGTTTGGTTTGGTGTCATTATGTAAGTGTATTTGGTACGTATGTATGTATGTATCGTGCTAATTTTTGTAGATATTTTTTGTTGACGTCAATACAGACGTTGTATGCGTATTTCGTGGAGGGAGATACTGTGTTCGTAGGAAAACGGAAGACGTTTTTGAAGCGCGTGAGTAGTTCTTTCGGTTTTCTCATGGTAATGAACCAACCAATCCTCTAAATAGATAATAACCGAACGGATCACACTCTCGTCCAAAACACAGCCCGCACGTAAAATCAAACCCTCACCATCCAACAACAACACAAAATCAGTACCACCCGCGTACATACTCTCCATCTCCTATGTCCGTTCCACCAATGCTGGAAAATCGCTTTTGGCAAAAGGAAAAACAAAAGTGGAACAGAGTTATACTTTGTTTTTCAACGAGCAAGGTATGATGGATCAAGAAGCATTCGAAAAATGGGTTGGGGAAGCTGTGGAGGGGACTATGGATAGCAAAAATGCTTGAGTTTGTGACGTGTCGACTTTGTCTCTTTATGATTCTTCTTCACTTGGAGTGTTTTGCTCACTTTCTTTTCCACGTCTGGAGTAGGTGTATGAATATATGAGAGATTACCTCCAGTAGTGAAAGACGATGATAAGGAGTATCTCAACAGACAGACTGTGAACGACATGATGAATATAGATTCGAAACTGATATCCTCTGAAGCTGAGAACTCGTAGATATGCGTCCTATCATACTGAATCTAGGATTGTTGTTCTGATTACATGGTACCCAACATCTATACATGATATCCCGCCAATCCTGCCAATCCTGCCAATATGGAACCTGGTGATAAATTTACGGAAGTTCGCTAGTTCACAGCTTATTAGCTTTTGCCGCAACACGGCCTCTACCATGGAATCCCCAACCAATCTGTTTTGCCTGGACAATACCAACACCCAACTCATCAGCCATCGTCCATACAGCTCCGGGATTCTTCTGGAACTGTCTTCCAACGAGAACGACATCTGCTTGACCCTTCTCCAAAACTTTTTCGGCGATAGGGCCATTACCCAACCCACCGACAGCACTGACAAGAATTTTGTCTCCAACGGCCTCCTTGACAGCACCCGCAAAATGAGCTTGGTAGGCTTCACCTAAGATCATACGTTGCCGAGAGTCGATTCCACCTGTGGAAACATCAAGGAGGTCGACACCGTGATCGGCGAGGATAGGTGCAAGGCGAACAGTATCCTCAGACTTCCACTGCGGATCATTAGGCGCAACTTGCTCCAGCCATTCCGTGGCTGATACACTAAGAATAGTCATCAACCTATTGTCACTGATCAACCCTGATGAACATTACTTACCGAACGAACAATGGCATTGACTGCGGGATAACACTTCGTACAGCATCGACAACCTCAATCAATAATCTGATGCGGTTCTCAAAGGTTCCTCCATATTCATCAGTCCTCCGGTTGCTACCCGGGCTCAAGAACGTTGACAACAGATATCCATGAGCGGAATGAACTTCGATAACATCGAAACCAGCTTTCACAGATCTGACGGCAGCATCCTTGAACGCCTGAATGACGCGGATAATTCCCTCTTTCGTCAACTCCTTTGGCTTGGGGTAGTCCTCAGAAAACGGGATAGTGCTGGGCCCCCATACGTTGTCAGGCCAACCACGTTCGCGTGGATTCGCGGCAGTCGTGGGCGGGCCGGCAATGAAGGGAGCGAGCGTGGAAGCTTTACGACCCGCATGAGCAAGCTGAATTCCAATCTTCTGGGATTGAGAGTGCGCAAATTCAACAATTTTGGAGAGATTCTCAATATGTGCATCTGACCAGAGCCCAACGTCTTCTGGGCTGATGCGACCTTCCGGAACAACAGCAGTCGCCTCAACGAATGTGAGGCCCGGTCCGCGAGAGATTATCCCTCCAACTGCAAGTGAAGTTAGTTGGAGATGGAGAGTTGAAGAAACGGGCTTACGATGTGCCATATGCCACGCATGTATGAAGCCATCTTGGGCTGAGTACTGGCATAAAGGAGAAAGCTATGATAGACTCTTCAGTTCCAGGCAGAGACATCGGCAAAGGATGTGCGCACAAAGATACGGTTCTGGAAGTCAACGCCACGGATCTTGAGGGGCTTAAAGAGCAGGGGGATTGGTTGGCCATTTGGCTGAGGATCGACGGCAGATCCAGAAGGCGGGTTCTGGTGAGGTGTGTAGAACGATACACCAGGTGCAGGATCGTTGTATTGGCGGGACATGGAGAGGAAAGGATACTAGAGGAGTGAGCACTGGCCAACCGCCTCATATCATATACTCCCGACTCATAGCCCTTTTACAAAGCAGCTTATTGAGACGATGACAAATGTGTGGTATTACTAGTGTGGTATACTATGATGCCATCATTGTCGGATCACCAAGTGCCATTGGCCATATATTGGTAATTCTGACATCATCATTGGGAATGGCAGCAACCGGATTAAACACTTTATTGTTGGAATATTGTCAAGTACTTCCTTGTTCAGAATATCAAAAATTCTACTTGAATAGAAAAGTGCACATGGGACATGAGAAAAGAGTGTCCATCACTTCTTTCTCTCATACCACCATCTTGTATAGTAGTGTTCAGCAGAGAATTAGTAAATACATTGAATCTTTCTACTTCTCAACCTCAGCACAATCTACAAAACCCTTATAGCATACACCAAGAGTTCCCTTCAATGAATATTGAAGATAACATACTCGGAGGATGTTCTCTTTCACCAGTCACTAGACAACAAAGGAATATGTCTGTCAAATCTTATATATCCTTCATGGATTATGCAGAATGGATATGAGCTCAGTCCAATAATATTTTGTGGGCTGAAAAAATTGAGAGAGAAGAACAGTTAGAACCCTCTCAAACTAATGTACTGCTTGAACATAACATGTCAAGCAATACATATACATCTTATTGTTATGAGACGCTTTGGACATGGACAATTTTTTATTTTCTTTTTCTTTTATTTTCTGACTTTATAGGAATTTTGTTTTCTTTTTCTTTTTCTTTTAGTGACATCACAGTCACATGACATGTCACATGATGGTGACGTCATAAGCCTAGAGCATAGTAGAAAGATCTAGAAGATGACATCAGGGCACATGTATACAACATGGTGGCCTTGAGTAGGAAATGAGGCGGACATGAGGTTGTAGCATGGACCAGATGTATTTAGTATATATAGGATGCTAATTTAGCAGAGACT
>Ga0157366_1000679_pt1 | contig 14615 bp, 6 predicted proteins | sample AttbisABBM1_FD_113149 | JGI IMG/M metagenome (GOLD analysis project Ga0157366, IMG submission 113149) | Fungus gardens microbial communities from leaf cutter ant in Botucatu, State of São Paulo, Brazil - Atta bisphaerica ABBM1 | ecosystem: Host-associated > Fungi > Mycelium > Unclassified ...
AAGAGTCTAGAGAAGGAGTGACATCAAGAGACATGGGTTTCTCATGGTGTACACATGGTGCACACATGTATAATGGAGATTAAGAGTATGACATTAAGGCATATGTATATGGCATGGTAGCATTATGATAGATGAGTAATAGAATATGAGGACTATGCATGGACATTAGGGCAGGTAGATATTGTTGTAGCATTGACCATATTGTATTTATATAAATAGAGGAGCAATGCAGCAAGGGCTCCTTGTTGAGTTCTCTTGTAATCCCTACTACTAGATAGCCTTCTGAGAGCTTTGCTGAAGTTAGCATATCACAAGTGCCATTCCGGCGAGTGGTTGCTACAACAATAGTAGTGTTTGGAGTTCTAAAAGAAAAGAGAATTTTATAGACTTTGTATTTATGATTAAAAACTCAAAATAAAGTTAATAAAAGAATTGTCAGAGTTGCAAAAAGTAAACTTTATTTATTTTCTTTTTCTTTTTCTTTTTATTTTTTAATTTATTTTCTATTTTGGGACCTAAGGTTAGGGTTTAATGTGATGCCATAAGTTACTGTCACAAAATGTCACACTATGATGCTATCATGGTCACATTCTCATATCATCATATAATACAATAAAATATGATAAAAAGTCTTGAAACAATAATATTATAACAATGTATTTAATACATGTTGGCCTTAAGGCTTACACATGGTCATTTAGGGTAGGCTAAAGTAGTAGAGTATGGACCATGAGTAATTAGTATATAAGATAGACTATTTTGTATAGAGTTCTCTATTGAGCTCTCTTATATTAACCTAATTGTTATATGTCAAGTCCATCTGTTCAAAAACTACATTCCCACAGCAACTCTGCTTTCCTAATGTCTATTATACAAGCCTATCTTCCACAATGGCTACTTTTCTTGCAACATGCTCTAGCAACAGTAATACAACAATCCAAATATTCTGTTTTCTATAACAGAAATACTCCTATTCAACTTGGTCTTCTATGGCAAAGTTGTACTTCTGTCAGTGTCTCACTACTGAAACCTCTGCTCAGGCAGTAGGAGCTATGCTACTGAAACTCTGAACATTTCCTATAATTCTTTCTTATATATAATATTAGTAGTTATACTATAATTTGCTAGTCTGATAATTAATGAAGATAACTCTTATTGAACTCAATTTCCAGTGTTTAATGATAACACACCAATTAGTACTCATCCCCATCTTTGACTTCTCCCTTCATCTGAAGTTACAACTATATAGCAGTCAAATGGCACAGTATATAAGCTGAAGCCAAGGTTATTTCACAAGTTTGCACATCTCCAAGCCAACTCCATAGACTTTCACTCCTGGTGTAAACTACACTCAACACCAATACAAGGTTCATTCACTTGACTAATTCTAAGATCTTAAAGTTTGTAACAAGAACCTTGTATAAAGTTTATATAAGAGAACTCAATCAAGTTTCTAATATAATGTATTTACCTTATATATGCCAGTTAGTGGTTAGTACAAGACTAATACTAACTTATTATAAAGGCTATGCATTATTTATAAGATTAATATGTAATAAACATATTGTATAATATTATTGTTCTAAAATTTTCTATATTTTTTATATAATATATGCTTGTGTGACTGTGACTATAATATGTGACATATTTTATACCTTTATCACAATATATGATAGTTGTAACAATTATATATAACATTATATTATAATTCTAATTCTAAGTTCTAAATATAAAAATAAAGAGAAAATAAAATGAAAATGAGAAATAAAAACAATATAAACCAAGTCTATTGTCTTCAACTCTAACACTTTGGCAGTAGTGTTAAGATTGAAAGAATAGGTCTTCTTATATATACTAGCTACTGCTAATATTTTTCTCTAAAATTCCTAGAAAGATAAATAAAGTATACAAAGCTTTATAGAATTTCATAATCTTTAAAAAGATCTAAGAAAATAAAGTAAGGTTTTTAGAGGTAATAGATATTCTATATACTTCTGCTATATATTTTAATTATCCTAGATCAGCTTACTTCATGAGAATTGATAATAACAATATGACTAGATGTTATCAAAAGACTTATCTTTGTATGAAGTTCAAGGACTTCAACATTTTCTTTTAAATTTACCAAACTCTACAGTATTATCACTCTCTGCAATAAGTATATTCAGATTCTTGTTAAACTTTGTAGTACTCCTTAAGTCAATATCATTGTTTTCTATAGTTAATTCACATAGAGGGCTACTTAATATTATAATATTACTCCACTCTAATTATTGCTGTTGAAAGTTTCTTAGTAATTATTCTAAATACTTCTATAGAGGTTTCTGACTATCCAGTTGCTATTATTCATTAGTTATGTCAGTATTTTTCTGCTAGATTGGAATATATTCTAGTAATATTTAGAATAGTTGTTACTTTTACGACTTCTTATTTTGTTCTCTTAAGACTTTCTAAAGGTTGTAAAAGTCTGTGAAATTCCATAGACCCTGCTAGTTATCCTAATAAAGATATCACAACTTAAGTCTAAAAGTTAAAACAAAAAAGAAATCTTATATTAGTTGATATAAGAGAACTTAATGAAGTTTCTAGCATAAGTAAGTCTACTTTATATCTCTAGAGTATAATCTGTGTATGTCTATATCTAGCCTACTCTAAATATTATAAGTTATATATATAAGAGCTATTATATTATATTATATACAATATTATCCTTTTAGATCCTTTTATTAGCTGTCATAGTTACATATAATATTCCTTACTTAAGTTTAAATAAAGAAAATGGAAACAGAAAAATAAGAGAAACTAAATAATAAGAGAGAAATAAATAAAGAACAGGTTTACTATCTTCAAGTCTAACAAGAGGCATCTTTAATGGAAGCTTCTAGAATATTAGCTAGGAAAGAAAGTAAGGTTACTAGTAACAACAAGTAGAATGAGTAGCAATATTAGAAATCTTCTAAGTGTTTAGAGATAAATTGATTGCTTCTATTCCATAGCAAGACTTATGCCCTTAACAACCTGGAACTCTACAAATGTATTATCTCTCTTTATTATAACTTTAAGATTACTAGTCATACAGAGCATTGGAAAACACTAGAGTTAGTGTCTTGGAGTTGTTGGTAGCTTAGACATTCCAGTATATTAGTGGGCTTTGACATAGTAATAACTGTAGTAGACTATATATTAAAGAGAGCTCACTTTATCCTAACTTACATAATAGTCATAATAGCTAGACTTTTCTTGTATCCAATATGGAAAGTACATAGCCTTCTTACCTATGTAGTTTTAGACAGAGGCCTACAGTTCATTATATTATTTTACTAAGGAATTTTACTATCTTTTTAGAGTTGAAATTGCTTTCTCTATTATATAATATCTATAGTCTGACAAACAAGCAGAATAGATAAATCAAGAGCTTGATCAATATCTCTGGGTCTTTGTTAATAAATAGCAGAGTGATTGGTATAACCTTCTACTCTTAACAAAGTTTCAGCACAACAACCATATACACTCTTCTATATAACTATCTTTATTTCTTCTTACCACTGAATATTTGTCACACATGTGGTTTAAGCCACATCAAATAGAGTCAAAGCCAAAGAGTGTCTCAAAATTTATAAATAAGATAAATTATGCACTGAAAGAAGAAAATTCCACTATTTATAAATTCTGTAGTAACATAATGAGGTACTATGACCAATAGTATATTTCTGATCCAGTGTTGAAGCCAAGTAATAAAGTATTCTTAAACTTGTTGTACATCTATACTATATCTCCATCTTCTAAACTCTCACATTGCCATATCAGACCCTATGTAATGGAAAGCAAGTAGGACTTATATTGTATTACCTGAAGCTACTCCTTATACTATGGATATTATATATAGTATTTTATGTAGTCAAGCTCAGTATTACTTCTAAAGACCTAATATCTGAACAATATTCATACTTCCTGTTGTGGAAACCACTAGACACAAGGTCCAATAATCACACAAGCAAGTAAAGCTCTTAGTAGGCTATCAATGTGGGGATCACAAGAGAACTCAATAAGGAGTCTTTGCTGAATTGCTACCCTATTTATATAAATTACATATGGTCCATGCTACTTAATAATTACCCTACCCTAAAGTCCATGCGTCGTCCATGAGTACACTATATATATACCATGAGATAGCTATGTAGTTAATATGCTCCTTGACATCATCTATTTAGACTGCTCTAGCCTGCTTTAGTCCATTCTAGGCTTTTATGACATCACATCATGTGACATGTCATGTGACTGCAGTGTCACATGCCTCTTCATTGTCATCATCAATATATAAAAAAAAAAGTAAATCCAAAGTAAAATCCAATATAAAATCCTGAAGAATATATAAAGAATATTACTACTTCACTCTTTACCATATCATAACAGTTCCAGCTAAACCCCATTATCATCAACAGAGAAGAGAAATGGGAATTTTGAGAAAAATCTTGGACAGTTACTTATATTATGGAAGATACAAATATCTAATCAAGTAGAAGGATTTTAGTCTAGAATCCAACTTCTAGGAGAATGCTTTGGAGGTTTTTATGCTAGAAAGAGTAGTAGAGTTTTATTACCTTAATCTGAAGCCTCATGGTTTATCTATACAATAAACTTTCAGAATATCAAATTTCAGCTAGTCTCCTTTGTTTCAAGTTGTAGCAATATAAAAGGAGAAGTGAATGTAAGGAGACAGCAAACTCTATACAAAACTCCAATATCCATTACCAAACCTTTAGAGCTTGCTACTCTAACCAATACTAACTCTTCAGTATTTACTACCCTATACTAGCTATCACTATCAGATAAGTCTACTATTTCTAGATAATATTCTAGATGTTTTCATTAGTGTTCCTGATTATCTGAGCATCATCATTTCTTGCTTAAGTCAGCCTTATTCTACCAGATTGAAACATATTCATTAGAATTTAGAATAGTTGCCATTTTCAGAAGACCTTATTATATTCTCTTATATTTCTTCTAGAGGTAAATTAAGTATTATGCAATATCTTAGCCAATATACTTAGGTTTTCTCTAAAGCTTGAAGTGGAAACTCCATGTCTTTGCTATAGTCATCCTAACAGCTTCTTTTTCTATGAGCAAATTCAGAAAAGCCATTGCTAAATACAATAATAAATATTATCAATATCATCAATATTTATATCAGTCTTAGATACTGGTCCAAAAAGTTGACTTTGATCATGATTCCTAAAGCAAAAAAGTCACTTACAACATCTCTAAACTGTTTTGCCTCATTGTGCTTCTCAACATTCTTGAAAAACTTATTAAAATAGTAATAAAAAACTATCTATAGTTTTAATCAATGTTGTGCAGTTTCATTTATACTAATTAGCTGGAAGGACTATAACAAAGTATTGTAGCTATACTTGGATAGTATATAAGAGGAACTTAAAAATAACTTCTTGCTGTATTTCTATACTATGTATAAGTACATAGTCTATACTATACCTAGTTATATTTTATCCTAATATGTAGTTATAATAACCTATTATATACTACCAGTATAAAATTATAACTATAGAATCATAGTGACTTTGTAATAAAGTTTACCATAATATGCTACTATGGTCTTTCTTATACTATTGTTATATATCAAGTCTATCTGACTAGAAAATACATTCCCACAGTGATACTGCTTTTTCAACTACAAGCTTATTTTTTATGGCATCCATCTTTCTTGCAACATGCCCTTGCAGCAGTAATACAACAATCTAAATATTCTGTCTTCTATAATAGAGATACTCTTATCTAACTTGGTCTTCTATAGCAGAGTTATACTCCTGTCAGTATTCCACTACTGAAATCTCTGCTTAGATCAATAGAGATTATACCACTGGAACCTTGAGCATCTTCTATAGTCAATTCTTGTATATAAGACTAGTAGTTACACTGTAATTTGCTAGTTTGATAATTGATAAAGATAAATCTTATTAAACTTGATCTCCAGTGCTCAACAGTGACACACTAATTAGCACTTAATTCCATCTTGGACTTCTTCCTTCTATCTAAAGTTACAACCATGCTATAGACAGACAGCACAGCATATAAGCTGAAGCTAAGATTGTTTCACAAAGTCCACATCTCTCCAAGTGTTATAAGACGAAAGTGTGGACAGACTTTGGCTAGGGTTAGGGTTAGCTGGACATATATAAGTATTATAATTATTAGTCTACAATGGATGGAGAGAACATGACCTGGAAATCATGTGACAGAGTTTAGAGTGGTCTGGAAGGACTTAGGGTCTAGAAGGATTGGGAAGAGTTAGGGTTAGGAGATGACGTCAAGGGACATGGGTTCCTCATAGTGTACACATGGTGTGCACATGTACAGTGGAGATTAAAGGTATGATGTCAGGGCACATGTAAAAAGTATAGTGGCCTTAAGGTAGATGCATGGAGAATGAGTAATGGACATGAGGTAGATGCATGGACTTAAGGGCCAGATAGATATTGTTGTAGCACGGACCACATGTAAATTATATAAATAGAGGAGCAATGCAGTGAGAGCTCCTTGTCAAGTTCTCTTGTAATTCCCCCACTCTTTACTTAATAGCCTTACTGAGAGCTTTGCTCGTTGTAAGATCATTTGTCCCTGAGTGATGAGTGGTTGCTACAACACCAAGTCTACTTTGCAGACTTTTATCTCTGGTGTAAACTGTGCCTAACAACTATATCAAACATAAGGTTTCCTATTAGCATTTCTAATCTATGTTTTATTCTAAGCACCAATCACATCTTTTTTACTTTCTATGCTTTACTATTAGTATATCATGATGTATAGAAATAATATCCAACTTCAACTTATTGTTTCTTAGAACATAATATTATAACTTAAGTTGAAGTGCTAGGACAAAAGCATAACTTGTATATTGAGTAATATAGAAGAACTCAATAGAGTTTCCAGTACAAACTCATCTATCTTATATACTCTAGACCATGGTCTGTATACATCTACAACTTAAAGTCTATATATTATTCATAAGACTAACAAACTATAGTTGTACTGTAAGGAAATCTGACTTTTCAAACTTTTCAGAGTATTCACCTAGGCAAAGCTTCCTAATACTGAACTCTATGGGCTTTTCTACAAATCTTCTTACTACCAGCCAAACTTTGCCACAATACCTATAGACTTTCTCTCTGCTATATATTTACAAACTTTGTTGTTACCATCTTATGCTTAGATTTACTACTCCTTATTGTTATCAGGTATACTCTGCCTTTTTAGGCAGTATTCTAGATTCTTCTATCTAGATTTCTAACCATCTGCACACCATTATTCCAATGGTTAGCTCAGTATTATTCCATTAGACTATAATAGACAGTAGAGTATTTACCACTATATTTCTCTTTAGAAAACCTCATCCTATCCTTTTAGGTTTTTCTGAAGTTGATGAACTCCATAACACTCTGTAAACTTTGTTTAGTTGCTCTAATATATATTATATAATATTATTTGTTCTACAATCTTTTATAATCTTCTAGTTACATAATAGTATAATTGTAACATATATTATGTTTTGTGATTGTTATATTTTATATTATATTATACTCTTCTAGCTAATACCAAAAAAAAACTAACAAAGAAAAAATAAAAATAAAATGAGAAAAATGAGAAAATAACCAAGTAGAGAGATAATAGTATAGTGGTTAATATTTCTGCCATATTAGTTATACCTTACTCTTTTCTGCCATTAAGGCTGTGGATTCAAATTCTATACAATTCAGTAGGTACAGACTACCACCACATCCTATATAATTAATTGTTGACTTAAACAAGATTTTTCCTATAGTAAAATATAATGTATTTGTCTCTAATATTAAATACCTATTTATGCCTAGTATTATCAGAACTAGTTTCTTCATAAATCTCTTCTTCAACTCTTATAACATCTTTTTATTAGTACTTCTCCTATAATTTCATCATATTTTTTATCTATGTCCATAGCTACTAATATATTATTAATAAAGAAAGCTATACTACTACTATTTATTAAGTTCCTAAGTAAATTATTCACTATAGCATAAAAGATTACAGCTATATTAGTCAATCTGAACATCATCACTGTTAGCTCATAGATTTTTTTTAGTATATACAAAGTAGCTGTAAGAGGATTGTTAACTTTGATCTCTGGTAATAAAAACATAGATTTTGTCACACAATCTCCACTGCCTCTACCTGTATATTCTAATCCTCATCTCTATTCCTGCTTTTGCCCCTTTTTATCCTTGGTTACTATCAGATAAGTTCTTTCCAATTCCAGACATTATTCTTAATGTTTCTATCAGTATGTCTAACTATCTAGTGCAATCATTCCAGCCTTATATTAGTATTGTTCTACTTGATTGCTATAAAATGGTAAAGTACTTAGAGTAGCTATTATCTCTAGAGAACCTCATTCTGTTCTCTTAGGTTTTCTTGGAAATGAGTCATATATTAGGTATTACTTGTTAATGGACTTAAATATTTCTAGTGATCTACAAACTTTGTACAAATGCCACAAATTTTAACTAGTTGCCCTAACAGCAGCTTTTCACTTATCTCCTTCTTTTATTTATATATTATTAGAACCCATCTTAATTTTATCTTTGTAAATACTATCTATAGTGTTTATAAGGTCTGAAATTAAAGATAAAGAATAGTTGTTCTTAATTATACAAATATTTTAGTATCTGTTAGAGATATAATCTTTACTCAGGTTGCAACTTAGGCAAAGACTTGAGAAAGGATAAGAGAAATAATAAATTGGTAAAGTATAAGGATATATATTTGTATCTATTACTATATATATCTAATGACCATAAGAAATATGTATGGTATCCTTAAGAAAACAATAAGAAAGAAGAAAAACATAAGAATGCTTCTACTACTATATGAGGTACTAACTAATGAAACATAAGAAAAATACATAGTATAGTAAATATAAGTTAGAAATGAAACAGACTCTAGCATATATCCAAAACATATTGAATGCAAGACAAACATCTGTAGAATATAAGATAGTGATCATAATAGGGTACTGACAGTAGATAAGCTCAGATACACTTTATAAGAGCTTAGTTGTACTCTTAGGCTAGTCATTACCTAGATTAGCTCCTAATAAACTAGTAACTGCTCTTATCCATTTTAATCTCTATAGTCCAGTCTGCTACAGTGATACTTTAGTTATTTAGTTAATTATAGCTGTATATGTTGATTGGTCAAGTACACAAACTATATTGCTTCTTTCTCTCTCTTACTATTATCTTGTATAGTGGTATCTATAAGAGAATTAGTAAATAAATTTTTTTCCACTACTACTACTGCTTTATAACCATTACAAATAGCTCAAATACCATCCATAATGAACATGAGTGTTGACAACAACATTGTCAGAGGAAAGTTCACTTTCTCTAGTAGAAATAAATCTAAAAAATCATCTATTCTCTTGAATATATCTTCTATGGCCTACTATGAATGAATAGAGGTTATGAACAATATTTTATCTAATGAAGCTTAGGCTCCAGTTGATAGTTCACAACTATTATATACTTCAAACTATCCAGAGGTTAAGAAAGGTAAGCAAGTCAGTGAGGTGTCAAACAATAGTCTTCAAAGAAAAACATAACATGTAATTATTGAGGCTCTGGCCCTCAACCATGCATCTAATATATGAGGTAAGGGTGCTTCTAATCTTAGTACTAATACATGTTTTCTACAGGAGATCATTAACATACAGTTACTATATGACATTAATCAAGCAACTGAACAAGAGTCCTAGAATGGAAATTTCCATCCTATTTCACTTTATGGTGTGCTTGAGCACCTTCTATCTGATCCAAGAAGTCATTGAGATGTATGACTAATTATATCAGAAATAAGAGTATTGAATTTAATAAGGTAAATAATATTATATATCTTAAGGAAGTAGGTGAAGCTGCTTGGAATTTTATTTCAGCTCTTTATGATTCTGGATGGGACTCCCTGGTCTCTGACAAGGATAACCATTCTTTTTAATAGAAAGTTATGTTAAAATTTACCCTAAGAATTCAAGAAGTCAAGAATAAATTCAAAAAAAACAAACTAACTGATAAACCAGCAAGTTTTGTCAAACTCCCTCCCCCAATACTAGCAAAGACCCCTAAAGAGATTAATGAAATCTCCAAGTTTTTTAAGAAGAACAGTCAACCAAAGGATAAAAGTGATAATAGAAAATTGTATGCTCAAGCTTTGGCTTCATTTACTAACATTAAGAAAATTCTGAAGATTAAAGAAACTTTCCCAAATCTTCATGCAAAAAAAATTGAAAATATTCAAAAAGTTATCAATAATAATGGTAAGCTCAAACCCAAACTTAATATGACAATAAAAGATTCATTGAGAAAACAAGTAATTGTTTCAATAAGTAATGAAAACAAGATTAAATTTATAAAATCATCAAGTACACACATTATGAATTTCAACAGAGTACTTACAGGTATCAAGTTAGAAGTCATGGCTGAATTTGTTCATAGTGACCAAGCAGGCATCATAATTGTTACTAACAAAGTTTCATCTTCTCTCAATCTTCAAACCATCAAGAAATATGTCAAGAACTCTAATTACATTGATGCAAAAAAAGTTAAGGTTCCTTGTTTACCCCAATCAAAATTATATCTGAAGATTATAGATATTCCCTATATGATAGAAAACACTAATACTCTTATTTCAGCTAATGTAATTGAAACTATCATCAAGAACAATTACATATTCAATAATATTGTGATTGCTTTAAAATCTCATATTATCAAAGTTTCTCTGAAATCTAATATAGCAATCATTTGGTTGGATATTTGGGACATCCAAAGTAGTAGTTATGCAAGAGGCCTTATTAATAGATGCTTTAACATAGAAAGATATATTGCTACAATTAGAGGTATAAACATGAACTCTGGAGTACTACAATATAAGAATTACTGGAAATGGGGTCATGTGACTTTTTTATGCAGAGTACAAGGATCCAAATATATTAAGTGTAATAGTTCCTACAAAACCAAAAACTAACATCAATTCACCTGGTGCTACAAGGCAAACTTTAAAACTAACCTGCTAAGACTTAAGATGAAATAGGGCAAACCTTGCCCTCATACTTTTAAATACATCAACTGCAAAGGAGATTACCAAGCAGACTCTAACTCATGTCTATTCTGGAGACATTGCTTTAACAAAGAGTGGTACTTTAAAAAATATCAAAAGCTTCATAAAAACAGAAGCAAATCAATTTGTTCAGTTATAAATAGCAAACAAGCATGATTTTGGGAAATATCAGAGTATTTTTGCAAAATGTTTGAAAAAACAAATTTCTGACTAATATACTGTTAAAGATCAATAGATATTTTAATATTATTTTTATTTAAGAACCTCCATGATTGACTATTTATTCTATTCCAAGCTTATTGAGTAATGAAGGTAAAATAATTATAGGAGCTCCAAATCATCCAAATTGGGTCACTTTTTCCAGAAATCTTTCTAATGACAATAATTACTCTCATGTTATTTTGTACATCAATATCTGTTTAACCAGTTTGCAATTTTCTCCTTGAAAAGATATTTTAAATCATAAAGACATTTGCTGTTTTTATTTTTTCAACAGCAGCAAAATTTTATTTTTACTTAATATTTATTTGAACTTTAATAAATCCAATCTTAAGGATACTGAAGCTAATATTCATAATGTTTTAATTATGACTAGTGATTTTAATATTAGAGACAGCAATTGGAATCTAGACTATTCTTTCCATTCTGTTCATAGCAATTTAATTTTTGATATTGTTAACACTTTTAATCTATCCTTTTCATATTCTACTTGTCCTATTTCCATCAGATACTTGGACAACAGCAGAAATTTAAACTTAGTCATCAATTTAATGTTTTTTAGACTGAATTCTTCAGAACTTGACAACTACTCAATCCTCCCTGAATTATAATATCATTTAGACCATGCTCCTCTTATAGTCAATATTCAGATTATCAGAGAATTTATATCTGATGTTAGACATACTATCATCAAGGATAGCAAAGAAGAAATTGAATTTACTTCAGATGTTATAAAAATGTTCAATAAATTTGACACTTTGCACTTAATAAGTAAAGAGTTGGTGGAGTTCACTGTTTAAGAAATTGCTAGAACTCAAGAACAATTGTGGAACAAACATTCAAAATAAGTCAAAATTATCAGACAATCTAAGGATTGATGGAACAAAGAATGCCAGTCAAGTCTAGTAAACTATAAATCTTCTAAATAACTAGAGGATTGGAAGATGTTCAAACATACTGTTAAGAAAACCAAAAGAACTTTTTTTGATGACAAGATTTAAGAAATTACATCAAGAAATTGAAAACCTTGGGACTTAATAATGAACTGGATTTGAAAACAAAAATTACCAGCCACAGAAGCTGTTCAATATAATGGTAAACTATGTATCAAGCTTGACAATCTCTAACAAGCTCTATATCAATCTTTCAACTCTACTCATAATTGTCAAGTCAATACTAATATTTTAGATGAGATCCCATCAAAACCTGTCTCTGAATGGGCATCCTTTTCAAAAGAAGAATTCAAGAGTGCTATCAGCAAATATAATGGCTTATCAGCTTCTGGACCAGACAAATTTTCATAGAGACTTCTTAAAAGATTTATTAATGATGAGTTTTGCTTAATCTCCATAATCAACATTGCTAATGCTTATATTAACCAAGGGTATTGGCCTTTTTATTTCAAAACTTTAACATTGATAATTATTTCAAAACTAAACAAGTTATCATATGATTCACCCAAATTCTTTCAATCCATTATGTTGTTAAATATGCTTAGTAAATTGATTGAAAAAGTCATTGGAGAAAGAATGTAATTCCACACTATCTCCAACAATTTCACATATCTATATTAATCTGAAGAACTTAAACAATGGTCCACCTCTGATGCAGGTACTTTTCTAATGCATATAATTTGATCTAGATGGGTAAAGAGTATTCAAACTAGTATTTTGGTGTTCAATATTGCCCAATTCTTTCCCTTACTCAATTATCATTTCCTTTCTCTCATCTTAGACAAGGTAAAGTTCAATTTTAAAGTTTCAAAATTCTTTTCCAATTATTTAATTAGTAAAAAAATGTAGTATATGTAGAACAATTTTGTCTCTTTTTTTTGAAGTTAATGTTGGTAATAAATAAAGCTTAGTCCTTTCTTCTATTATTTTGGCTTTTTATCTTTCACTTCTTTTTTATATTTTTGAAAAATATGTTAAATTTTCTGTTTTCTTCTTGTTATTCATAGATAATAGTCTCCTTATTTCTCAAGAAATTTTTTTGAATTTTGTAGTTACAATATTATTTCTTCTCTTTTGGATTAATTTAGTTTGGCTGTCAAACATGGGAAAACTGAAGTCTTTCATTTTTCCAGATCTCTTTAATCCTCTTTCACTAGATCTCTCTTCTATTGGAGGTCTAATGTTAACTCTGAAGTGTTTTAAATTTCAACTTGGGAAAACTTGATTCCTGCCCTAACCTGTCTTAGGTCCTCATCCTTTTTGAGAAAAGGTCCACCTTGTGCACCTGCTGGCATGAAGCATTGATTTTGCTCTGAACAGACATTTTACAAAGATATATGAAATAGTATGGTGATTTGTCACAGTTGCTGCACCAATTCGAGGTTATGACTACGATTAGATCTAGAGATATGAGATTTAAGGTATGATGTACAGCCATGAACCATTGCATTCAACACAGCTGATATCCAAAATAATGTGCTAAGCTTCCTGTCTGAGCATGAATTTAACACAATTCTAGAGGAGCCTATGTGAATTTTTGATAGAATGTGACAAGATATGGACACAGCATCACAGTACAACCAAAAACCATGTCTTCTGGGAATCCAAAATCAGCAGAAGTCACTCTGCCCCCATTGTGTGCCGAACTATCTGCTTCAAATGTAACTAACACTCCCATCACATACAAGGCTTCAGGTGCCAGTAACTATAGCTCCAAAAAACAACATCATGTTGATGCCAACGAACTCCTTGCTAATGAGATTATGGACAAGTTTTTGGGACCTATGCTACCAGACTTATTCCTCAAATAGTATCTTTCACTGGATAAACATAACTTGGAATGTCCAGACTCAGAGTGGCCAGAAATCTGCAAAGGAATGAAAGAAGTGGGAATGTACCCATTGTTTGTAAGTTCAATCCCCCACTCTTGTCAGCCAGCCCATGATGAAATGCAATCAAGATTGCAACTGCAAATCACATAGATGCACTTAATTTTTTCAATTTCAGTAAGAAACGCGATCCCCGTTGCGATAATCTTTGTGTCAATGTCAGCACTCGTGTCAAGGACGGTGATTTGGATCCTCTTGAGGAGAAATCGGGTTTCTCCAAGGAGGAGAAATGTGGCTTCTCTAAGATGGAGATCTTCATTGAGTTTAAGCGCCATATAAGCGACAATCTATTCAGGGACAAACCACTCCCGAAGGGTGCATTTGTTCATAATACCAGGAGTTCAAAGAGTACTCTGGGGCAGATGGGTTCCTATGCAGTGGCGGTGCTTGGAAT
>Ga0157366_1000682_pt1 | contig 14572 bp, 9 predicted proteins | sample AttbisABBM1_FD_113149 | JGI IMG/M metagenome (GOLD analysis project Ga0157366, IMG submission 113149) | Fungus gardens microbial communities from leaf cutter ant in Botucatu, State of São Paulo, Brazil - Atta bisphaerica ABBM1 | ecosystem: Host-associated > Fungi > Mycelium > Unclassified ...
CTCGCCTTATCCTTGCAGTTTCCTCATGTTTTAATCCTCATGTATACTTCATGGTTGGACGATGGACTCGTATAAGTAGCGTAGATACATTCCTGTATCCTTACACTTTACCACTTGTTATATATCCCTTAACTCCTCTCAAGTCTTTGCCTTAGTTGCAACCTGAGCTCCAGCTTAAGGTCATTACAATTTGCCCTCAACAACATACCTACTTCTATAGGTAAGAGTGAGACAATTAATAATACTAATATGTGCCCTCCTCAGAAGTTTGAGGATGTTTCTTTACTATATGACACATGTCAACTAGTTGAACCTAATACTTGGAATGGTGAAGCCCATCCTATTTCTATTTATGGCTCTATAAAGTTGTTAGATATTGATGTTAAGAATATAACAACCTCATTATTTCACATGATGAACTTTATCAAATGTCAAAGTATAAATCAAAAATATATTAATGATGTCCAATCTTTAAATGGATTTGATAAAGCCACCTGGCTTCTTATTTCTTCTATATATGAATCTAGTTGAGATGTATTATACACTAATGACAAGAAGATAACTTTCAGATAGGAAGTATCTTTCAAATTCACTCCCACAAATACTGGTGCTAAATCTTTGCTGAAAAACTAAAAACCCAAAGAAAAACAAGCAGAAATTGTAAAACTCCCCCTTTCTATTTCAGTAAGACTTTCCAAAGAACTTTTGGAAAAATCAAAATTTTCAAAAGAAATAAACAACAAATCATCAGAAAAGGCTAAACTCAAGCCCAACAATAAACTGTTATATACTCAATCATTAGCTTCCAAAGTTAGTGAAATTTTGAAAATTAAAGAAAAATTTCCAATTTATTAGCAAATAAAATTGAAAACATACATAAGATAATCAATAATTTAGATAAGTGCTGCTTCTTATCTCTTTACCACCATCTTGTATGGTAGTACCTATGAGAGAACTAGCAAATATACAATTTTATTTAACTTCAGCTATTCAACTTAACAACTCAATACTTCTTTTTTCTTCTGCTAAGGAGATGGACATCAACAGTAACAATATCACAAGGGGGAGATCAGACCTCCCTAACAAACTGAACTTCAGGTGTTCTTCTGTATCCTCAAGCTCTTTCTCTATTCTATACTATGAATATATGGAAATTGACAACAACAGGTCAGAATATGAAGATAGAGAGCCTATCAATTACTCTCAAGTATTCTATGAGGATAGAACTAATGATGGTATATCTGTCAGTGGAGTAGCTAACAATTCCTTTACAGTTAGAAGACAACACTTTTTAAATGAGGCTCTGGCTCCTAAATCCTCATCTCTTTCTTGAGGTCCAAATATTTCTAACTGCAGGTCTAATTTAGATCAACAGCCTATGATCAATATCAACCTGTCTTACAACATCAATCAGGTTATCAACCAAGAATTCTGGAATAGCTCTTTCCAGCCTGTTTTACTTCATGGATCAATGGAAAATCTCCTATTGGATATCAAAAATATCAAAGTATTCTTAAATCACATCACAATGTATATCATCAACAAGTCAGTTGACAGAAACAAGATCAATGACTTTGAAGACCTTAAAGGTGTCAACAAGAGTTAATCTTAGCTTTATATGATTCTAGTTGGGATATATTAAATGTGAATAACAATCTATCATTCAGGAATAAGGTGGCTTCAGAATTTATTCTGAAGATCAACAATATTCTGCTAAACAAACCCTCCAAGCCCATGGAAAAACTGGCTTTGGTCTCTAGTCTTCCTTCTCCAATTCTGGCCAAATCTCCTAAAAAGGTCAAGGATATCACAACATATTTCAAAAAGAATAACAACTCCAAAGGAAAAGAGACATCAAAAAAATCTTATGTACAGACCTTGTCTAATAGCAACATTACTAAAGACACTTTTAAGATCAAAAAAGCTTTTCCTAAACTTCAGGGCACCAAAATCAAAAGCATTCAGAAGATTATTAATAGGAGCAAAAAACCCAAACCCTATTTAAACATGACTACTAAGGGTCCCACTCACAAGCAGGTTATTATTCCTGTAGACAGTAACAATACTAACAAATTCATGTTGTACTTGAGTGACCATATCACTAACATCAACAGATTACTCAAAAACATCAAATCCAATTGCAGAGCAGATTACATTAGGGCTGAGAAATTGAGCATTATCATCACCACTGACAAAGTTGCATTATCTTTAGATCTTCAAACATTGGGGAATTATATAAAAAATGCCAATCAAATCAATGTAGATAAGGTCAAAACTCCTCACCTACCTCAGTTAAAGTCTTACCTCAAGCTAATCAGTCTTTTTTATTATACTGAAAACACTAACCTTTTTATCTTGTTGGATGACATTGAGAAAGTACTCAAAAACAACCATATCTTCAATAACATTTCCCTTGTATCTTGTTTGAGGATCATCAAAGTCTCTCCCAAATTGGATATGGCTATTATATAGATCAACATCTGGAATTCTCAAAGTGGTACAAATACTAAGAAACTTATTAACTGTTGCTTCAATGTAGGAAATTTTATTGCAACTATTCATGGAGCAAACATGAACCCAGGAGTTTCTCAATGTAAGAAATGTTGGAAATGGAGACACTCAACTCAGATGTGCAGAATACAAGGAGTGAAGTGTATTAAATGCAACAGCCCCTACTCAACTGATCACCATCATCAATCTTCATGGTGTTGCAAGGCTAATGCTAAAACTAACCTCCCAAGACTTGAAATGAAGCAGGGCAAACCATGCCCTCATATGTTCAAATTTATCAATTGCAAGGACAATCACCAAGCCAATTCAAATGCATGCTTGTTCTGGAGGCATCAATTCAACAAGGAGTAGCATACCAAAGAGTATCAAAAACTTCATAAAAACAGAAGATCTTTGATTAGTTTAGCTGTGAATGGTCTCTTAGCATAATTATTAAAAATCTTAAGATTTTTTCACAGAATATTTACAAGAATATCTTGATGGTCAACACTATTCTGGAAATCCATTTGTATTTTGACATCATTTTTATCCAAGAACCATCTTGGTCCACCATTTTTACTATACCAAGCATTCTGAGTAAGGAAGGAGAGGAACTTGTTGGTATTCCAAACCATTTGAACTGGATAACTTTCTCTAGATTATTAATGAAAGAAAAGGACTTTCCAAGAGTCACTTCCTATATTAATACTCAATTATCCTACCTTTATTTTTCACTTTGCAAGGATATATTCAACCACAAAGACATTTTGATTATTTCTTTCTTTAATAAAAATTTATTCAGACTCTTCATAGTCAGCCTTAAAGTATCTTAAGGATACTAAAGTCCTGCTCAACAATGTTCTTTCTCATCATGATGGGAGATTTTAATATTCATAATAACTTTTGGGATCCTAATTATTCTTTTCATTCTTCTAATAGTGATTTACTTATAGATCTCACAGACTTCATGAACCTTAGGCTTTCTTTTCCTGCTAACCCTGTTCCTACTAGATATTCTGACAACAATTGTAACTCCAACTCAGTCATTGATCTCATGTTTCTTAGATATAGGTCTGATGAACTTGACTTCTATTCTATCTACCTAGATTGGAGACTTGTCTCCAATCATGCCCCCCTCACAGTCTGTATACCCATTTTTGAGAAACTTATCAACATTAAGAAACAAACACTTGTCAAAGATAGCAATAAAGAGAAACAATTTATTAGTGTACTCATCAACCATATTCATGAAATCAACACATCAACTATTTCTGATGTTGCATCACTTAAGTATTCCATATAATCCATCACTCAGATTATAGAAAAGTTGTGGTCATAAAATGTAAAAACTGTTAACATTATTAGAAGGTCTAAAAGTTGGTGGAACAATAATTGCAATAAGGATCTGGAATAGTATAGGTTCTCAAGACATTGAAGATTGGAAAAAATTCAAAAACATAGTCAAGCAAATGAAAAGAACATTTTTTGACCTCAAAATACAGAAAATCACAAATAAAAAAACTAGTCCATAGCTTCTTATGAATTGGATCAACAAATGCAAGCTTTCTGCCATTGAAGCTATCAAGTATAACAACTGTTTGTGTATTGAAATTGAAGATGTTTGGGATGCTCTTCACTCTACCTTCAACAGGGCTCAAGACCATTGAATTAACTTCAATTTATTAAATGAATTCTCCAATAAACCTATCTCATCCTGGCTTTTTGGAGGCAGAGCTTATCAATGCCATTAACAAATACAACAATTCATCTACTTCAGGTCCAGACAAGTTATCATGAAGGCACCTCAAAATCATTATCAAAGACTCTATATGTCTAAAGAAAATTGTTGACATTGCTGACACTTGCTTCAAACTAGGCTACTAGCCAACACATTTCAAAGTCTTAACATCCATTGTCATACCAAAGCCAAATAAGGAGTCATATGACTCACTGAAGACCTTTAGACCAATTGTCCTTCTGAATATAATTGGAAAACTCATCAAAAAAGTCATGGGTAAAAGACTTATATTTTAGTCAATCTCTAACAACTTTATTGATTCTAGCCAATTGGATGGTCTCAAACAACAATCAACTATTGATACCAGAATTGTTTTATACAATCAGGTTGGGTCAAGAATGTAAATACTAGTACTCTTGCATTTGATATTGCACAGTTCTTCCCATTGTTGAATCACCAGCTCCTTTCTTTCAGGCTGGCTTTGATCCTAAAGTCTCAAAATTGTTTTAAAATTATCTAGTAGGATATAAAACCAATTATATTTGGAATTTGTTTTCTTCTTCTTCTCTTAATATAGATGTTGGAGTTGGTCAAGGTTCAGCCCTCTTCTCCATTTTATCTGTCTTATATATTTCTTCAATCCTTCATATTTTTGAAAATTGGCTAAAATCACTAAAAATTCCAACCTCCTTTCTTTTATTTGTTGATGATGGACTTCTTGTTACTTAGAACAAAAACTTTTCAACTTTCAATTCCCTTTTATTTTACAGTTATTGGATTATTTTCTCTCTACTAGAGAAATTTGGACTTAAACTCAAATACAGAAAAACTAAAGTATTTTATTTTTCCAGATCTACTAGTCTTTTCAATCCCCCTTTTCTCAATCTGTCTCTTCTCAAGGGCCCTATCCTCAGACCAAAGAATTTATGGAGATATCTAGGCTTTATCTTTGATAGAAAGTTAATGTTTTGATCTCACATCGATTTCTACACCAACAAAGCCATATCAACTATTAAATCTATGAAGCTACTTGGCAATTTTTTATAAGGTCTTATTCCTCAGCAAAAAAGGCTTTTATACAGAAGCTGCATTCTCCCTATTGTGTTATATGGTTTCTAAATTTGGTACTACAACAAAGCTTCTCTATCATACCTCATCAAGAAACTCAATAAAATGCAACAAAAAGTAGCTATTTGGATCTTTGGCACTTTCCAAACATCTCCTTCACTTGACATCAAAGCTATTACCAGACTCATGCCCATCAAACTTTACCTTCAAAAACTCAGTGAAAGAGCTTAACTTAGAGTTTATTCTTTTCTAAGTAATCACATTCTCAGATTGCTCCTAGAATCCAACCCTTTTCCAATTCTATTCCTTATTGTTTATTACTAAACAACCTCATGTACAAATAGTGACAGAAAATCGAAGGCCCTATCATTGATATAGACAACTATTATAATGAAGTTTTTATTCTTTCAAGTCTTTTAACAAAGAGTTCATATCTGGTCATTGATTAATAGACATTTTCTCAAACAAATTTTCTTTTTATATGACAAGAAAACAAAATGAAAATAGTCTAAAATAATACATTCAATCTCTCAATAACATTATTCTCAACTCCTCCTCGGATCCCTCAAGTATGCTTGTTATTACTGACACTAGCATTAAGAATCATATTGCTACATCTATCTCACACACTCATGTCTATAACAAATAGGTGGTTAAAACAATTCACCATGTAATCAATATTACAACCACTGAGGCTGAATTATTTGCTATAACATGTGGTATAAACTAAGCTACCAATCTCCAGGGTATTAGGAAAATCATCGTCATCACTGACTCCATTCATGCTACAAAGAAAATTTTCAATTCCTCATTACATCTATTTCAAATTCACATTGCTTCTATTTCTTACAAGTTAAGGAAGTTCTTTGAAATAAATATCAACAACATCATTGAATCTTGGGAATGCCCAAGTTGAAGCAATTGGGTCCTTTATAAAGCTATTGACAAGGAAACTAACAAATTCTATTCTATTCCATTATTTCCATAGAAAATGTTCTGGGACTTCAGTCAGAAAAATGAATGCAACTTGCTCATCAACCAATGAAAGATGACTTTTCAAGTGTCAGATGACAAAGAATGCCTTTTCTTGGAGTTAGTAGATAATGAAATAATCTCCTAGAACCATCTTATGCAAAAGGTAGAACATAGCTCAGACACTTTGACCATTCAAACTTGCTATGTGCAAGAATATTGAGAGCTATCATCAACCATGCATTGACTGGTGAATATTGTTTAAGATTCTTCCCAAATGACTTTCCACTGTCTATGTGGGTCTTATCCAATCAAAACTAGATGTTACATTTATAATTGCAAACATTTCAACAACTACTGGAATCCAATGAGAGATTCTATTAGCCATTTCATTTTATTCTTAGAATTCAAAAGTAGTGCTTTTTCTTTTGGGAATAGTACTACAGAACTGCTTATGACTAATGTCTGTTAGCTTTTATTTTTCTTTCTTCTTTCTTTCTTTCTATTTCTCACTATTCAAAAAAAACAATTCAGATAAGGTAAAGCCCAAAATTAACATGACCACCAAAGGTCCATCACAAAAACAAATCATTGTTCCTATAAGCAATGAAAACAAGTCTTAGTTCATAACTTCATCAAGCAAGCATATTACTAATCTAAACAGTTTGCTTAAGAACATCAAATCAGATATCATGGCAGATTTTACTCATACAAATCAACATGGAATTGTTATGACCACTAACAAGGTGGCTTCTTCTTTGGATCTTCAAATCATTGAAAAATATGTTAAAAATATAAATCATATCAACTCGGACAATGTTAAGATACCCTGTCTTCCTTAATCAAAATCATATTTAAAAATCATAGGCATTCCTTATTTGATGGAGAACACTAACATGCCTATAAATTCTAGTTTTATCAAAACAATACTCAAGAACAATCACATTTTCAACAATATGTCTATTATGTTAAAATCTTGTGTCATTAAAATGTCACTCAAATCAAACATGGCGATAGTTTGGCTAAACATATGGGATGTTTAAAGTGGCAGTAAGACTAAAGATCTGAGTAATAGATATTTCAATATAAGAAGTTATATCACTACTATTCAAGACACAAACATGAATTCAGATATTTCCTAATGTAAAAATTGCTGGAAATGGGAGCACACAACTTTTGCTTGCCAATTTCAAGGGTTGAAATGTGCTAAGTACAGTGAACCTCACAAGATTGAACATCACTACCATTTTGCTTGGTGTTACAAGGTGAATTTCAAGACAAACCCTTCCAGACTCAAAACTAAGTAGAGCAAACTATGCCCATACTTATTCAAATGCTTAAACTGCAAAGGCAATTATCAAGCTGATTCAAATACTTGTTATTTTTAGAAGCATTGCTTTAACAAAGAATGTTACATAAAGAAGTATTAGGAACTCAAGAAAACCAGGAACAACTCAATTTACTCAGCTATGAGTGTTGCTCAAGCATGATTATCAAGAGTCTCAAGATATTCTCACAGAATGTTCAAAAGAACAAAGCACTCATGGATGTGATATTAGAAAAAGAAAATTTTTTTGATATTCTTCTTATTCAAGAGCCTTCATAGTCAGTTATTTGTGCCATTCCAAGCTCTTCTAATAAAGAGGAGAACATAATCATAGGAACCTCTAACTATTCAAACTGGATAAGATTTTCCAGTTTGACTCATAACAAATGTGACTATCCCAGGGGGATTTCTTATATAAAAATTCACTTAATTTCTATATGGTTTTCTTTACAAAAGGACATCTGTTGTTTTTAATATTTTAATAATGGTTCTTTATTTTTCATGATGAACATTTATTCTGATAATAATTATTCAGCTTTAAAGTATCTCAAGGATACTGAAGCAAATATCCATAACATACTAATCATGGCTGGTGATTTTAACATTAGAGACAGTGACTAGGATCCTTCATTTCTTTTTCATTCTTCTCATAGTAACAGTTTAGTAGAGATTGCAGACTCTTTTGATCTCACTTTATCTTTTGCTATTCAACAGGTTCCCACTCAATATTCTGATAATAAATACAATTCCAATTCCATCATCAACTTACTATTTTTACATTCTAACTCAGTGGAACTCAATAACTATAAAATTCATCCTGAACTTTGGTTCTCTTCAGATCACACTCCTCTCACTGTCAATATCATAATTAAGGAAGAGTTTATCTAGCAAAAAAGACATACTATTATAAAGAATAATGAAGATAAATCCAATTTCATAGACAACTTCATAAAGACTTTCCAGAATATTGATATAAGAAATATCATCACTATAGAATCCTTCAAAAGCATAGTTTAAGAATATGCTAATATATAGGAATATATGTGGCAAGCACATTCTTGGCTAGTCAATATTAAAAGACAGTCCAAAGATTGGTAGAACAAAATATGTCAGGAAAAACTAATAGCTTACAGTGCATCTAAATGAGTTGAAGGATAGAAAGACTTCAGGAGAATAGTGAAGACCATGAAACACCAATTTTTTGATAATAAGATTCAAGAAATTGTATCAAAAAACTATAAACTATGGAACCTTATGAATTAGGTCAATAAATACAAACTTCCAGCCATTGAAGCAATTTAATATAATAGACAGCTGTGTATTGAGATTGAAAATCTGTAAACATGTCATATGCCAAGTCCACTTGTCCAGAACAATACATTCCTGTGGTACACTCCTTGTCAACAGCTAATCCAAATAAAGCTCACCTTCTATGGTGGCTATCTTACTTGCAACATGCTTCATGGCAGTGATATGATATTCTGTCTTTTATGATAGTATACTCTTATTTTACTTGGTCTTCCATAGTAGAATCATACTCCTGTCAGTGTCTTAACACTAAAACCTTTGCTTGGAGCAATAGGGGTTATACCACTGGAACCTCAAGCATCTCCTATAGTAGGTATCAGTATATAAGACTAGTAGTTATATTGTAATTTACTAGTCTGATAACTGATAAAGATAAACTCTTATTGAACTCGATCCCTGGTATTCAACAGCAATATACCAAATGAGTACTTACTTCCATCTTGGACTTCTTTCTATTATCTGAAGTTGTGACTATGCGGCAGACAGATAGCACAGCATATAAGCTAAAGCCAAGGTCATTCCACAAGTCTGTATATCTCTGAGTCTATCTTGTAGACTTTTACCCCTGGTGTGAACCATATCTGACAGGACAGCTTTACGTCAAATATTTAACTCAGTACAAAGTTGATGAGTAGATGCATCTTTATTAGAGGAGCTTTCCTCCAAACTATACTCAATATACAATTATTTTTCAAGAGAGGAATTTATGATGGCTATCAGCAAATGCAACAATTCATCTGCTTCTAGACCAAATAGAATTTTGTGGAAGTACCTCAAGCTAATCATTAAAAACAATCAATATTTGGAAAACATTATCAACATAGCTAATATATGTGTTAACATAGGTCATTAGCCAGTGTATTTCAAAGTGTCTTTATCCATAATCATCCCTAAACCTCACAAAGTCATTTATGATTCTTCAAAGTCTTTCTGTTCCATTGTTTTATTGAATATTTTGGGCAAGTTAATAGAAAAAGTTATTAGCAAATATTTACAATTTTATTCAATTGCTAACAGTTTCATTCATCCAAATTAACTTGGAGGACTCAAACAACACTCTATAATAGATACAGGTGTTGCCTTGACATATTTAATCCAATCTGAATAGGCCAAGAATCTTTAGATGAGCACATTAGTGTTAAGAGTAAAAGTAGTAGACTTTACTTATTTTCACTTTCATTTTCATTTTCAGTTCCTTTTTGATTTATTTTTCATTTGTCTATTTTTAGAACTTAGGGATAGGGTTAAAGTGATGAGATCACATTGTCATACACTAGTCACATCAGAGGACACAATCACAGGTCACAAAACCCATGAAAGGATGATATCATACAACATAGGCAATATATATTGATCTTGAGGCTACTACATAGTGGTTTAGGGTAGGGTAGAAGTAGCTAGCACAAATGAGGTGGATTCAGTATATAAGGTAGACTATCTTGTACAGAGTTCTCTATTGAGTTCTCTTGTATAAATCCTATACAAGGTTCTTTTTCTTGATTAACTCTAAGATCTTGAGTTTGTAACAATTAGTCTTCAATATTGCTTAATTCTTCCCATTTTTAAATCACTATTTAATATCCTCAATTCTCAAAAAAGTAAGATTTAATTTAGGAATTTCTTGTTTCTTTTCTGACTATCTAGTAAACAGAAAAACCAAATATTCATAAAATGGCTTTATATTTTCATTTTTACAGCAGATGTAGGTGTTGGTCATGGATTGGCTCTTTTCTCTATTTTGTCTGCTCTTTTCATTGCTCTAGTTCTTTACATCTTTGAAAAAAGAATAAAAAACCTAAAAATACCTATATCTCTTTTTTCTTTTGTAAATGATAGACTTTTTATTTCTCAAGAGAAATATTTTGACATTTTGAATGCTAACTTATTTTGTAGCTACAACATTATGTCATCTCTCTTAGAACAGTTTGTACTCATAGTAGAACATGGAAAAACTAAAGTTTCCATTTTTCTAGGTTGTCTAACATTTTTGGTTCCCTATCTTTGGACCTCAGTCAAATCAGTAGTCCCATTCTCCATTCTAAAGACACTTGGCAATATCTTAGGTTTATCTTTAATAGAAAACTCATATTTTGTCAACATATCAAGCTTTATACTAACAAGGCCCTATCTACTGTAAAGTGTATGAAAATGCTTGGTAATTTTATGTAGGGTCTTCTACCATATGAAAAATATCTACTCTATAAAACATATATTCTTCCAATCACCTTGTATGGTTTTCCTCTTTAGTACCACCTGATAATATATAATATATCCCAAAGTAATAAGTATTCATAGAAATACAAGCATATCAATATAATAATATAATTAGTTACCTTTTAAAATTAGCCTAACATTTGCTATGACAGATGACAGCCCCTATCAGGAATGAGTTTTGATCATATAATATAAACAGCTTGCATATAGACCATTGCTCTTATATGTATATATCTCTGTGTCCAAGGATTAGACCTTAGACTTAACAACATCAATTATCATTATTAAACCATCAATTTACATTAATCACTGTTTCTTATTATCATTGAACTTCTGAATCTAAGGCTTGGTACCATAAGCTTTAGGGCATTCCCAGAGTTTGATAGTTGTACCCACAATAATGTTTTCCCAGAACATTTAGCAGAAGAATAAACTGTTCATCCTGTTCCAGCCCCTCCTTCTACTATACAATGCTTTATTATTGTTTTCTCTTGAAGAGTTTAACAAATTGCAATAATGAGCAGCTCTGTAAATCTTAGATGTCTTTCATATCTCTTTTACCATGAGAATTGAGGCTATAGCAGGTTTTATTCCCATATACCTCCATCTTCAAAAGCTGAGTGGTAGAAATGAATTGAGAACAGTCACTCTTCCTTACAACCACATCATCAAATCTTTTCTTAAGAAAAAGCATACTCTGAATTCTCAATCGCATTGTCTAACTTTGGAAAATATGATGTTCAAGTAAAAATCCAAAATCAAAAGCTCTATTGTCAACACAAATAATTGATTAAATAGAATTTTTACTTCTTTTGATTCTCTAAATCATGAATTTCTTCTGGATAATAGATTAATTGATGTTTTTTATAGTCATATATCTTTTCATAAAGCTCATTGCAAGAAACTTGATGATATCATTTTCAAATCATTATTGGATCTAAAAACTATTATTATTGTTATGGATATAAGCAATAAATATAATGTTGCATCATTCATTGCTTATATCCATTCCTTTAACAACCCTCTAAAGAAAATACTTCATCACACTATCAATATTACATCAACAGAAGCAGAATTATTCTCAATTAGATGTGGAATTAACCAAGCCATTCAAATGCAGTAAGTCTCACACATCATAGTTATCACTGATACTATCTATGTAGCTAAGAAAATCTTTAATCCTTCCATATACCCATATCATCAACAATCAATTACAATATCTAATAAACTCAGAGCATTCTTCAACAAACACAAGGACAATACCATAGTATTTTGGGATTGTCTAACAACAAATGGATTCTACATAAAGTGGTAGACAAAGAAACTAAATGCTTCAATCTAATTCCTTCATACCTAAGCAAAGTGTTATGGAATTTCAGCAAGAAAAAGGAGTGCAATGACCTCATTGATGAATGGTATATAACTTTCAAATCATCAGATCCCAAAGGAAAATTTTTCTCCATCTATTGAATAATGACCTAATGGAAATTAAACTGTTCTATACAAAAGGAGGTCTATAGATAGGATATTTTGGTTTTTTTGCTATATGCTTGAGCCACTATAGCCATTACCAATCATGTGCTAATTGAAGAATATTAGTTAAGATTTTTCCCTAGAGAAGAGTTCAAATGCCTGTGCAGATTTTATCCAATTGAAATAAGATGCTATATTCTCTATGAGTGTAGAAGATTCAACAATTACTGGAACCCAATGAAAGAGATAATGAATTACTTTATCTTTTTCTTAGAATATAATCCAAATGCTTTTTCTTTTGGAGAAAGTATTACATGAGCATTTGCTATCTTTGATGTAAACCTTCTTTATGTTGTCTGCTCTAAATGTACAAAGTAGTTTTTGCATCACATGTAATAAATCATTAATTAAAAAAAGAGGCATGTGACCACAGTCACATAATACATCACATGACATTATGTTATAGGTCTAAAACCTAGAAGAAGCTGAAAGAATGACATCAAGGTACATATCTATAAGTATATGTCTATATTATATTATATTTTTATCTTATAGTATATATATGATATACTCATAGCTAATGTATGGAAATTAGAGTAGGGCTATTTATTACTAGCACAGACTATGTATCTATAGTAGAAATAAGATAACAATATATTAAGGACTCCTTGTTGAGTTCTCTTATAATTCTTACAATATAAGGCTACTTAATGCACTATTGACCATCTTAGTTAGTAGTTGCCACAATACTTGGACTCTACTTTACTTCTGAAGTTGTGATCTATAGTAAACAAATAGTATAGCATATAAGCTGAAGTTATTAGAGTAACTGAACAAAGTCTACAATGTTTTAGCAGAGCTACATCTTCAGGAAAACCTAAGTATATATTGTTAAAATATACTAATCAAGTATAATCTATCTTTAGAAAAACATAAGAGAACAGAATGAGGTTTTCTAAAGATAGTTGCTATTTTAAATATCCTGCTATCCATTCTAATCTAATAGAACAGATACTAAGCTAACTATTGTAATTATAGTATACAGATAGTCAGAAGCATAGACAGAATTGTCTAGAATATTATTTGAAAAGACAAAGTATACTTGATATTAACAAAATATAACTAATAATAATCTTGGAGGTTATTTGAAGAAGTAGTATATAAGTATGAGATTCAATAGTAGAAACTAAAAGTCTATAGGAAAAACTATAGAGTTTGGGGTTTGATATCAATAAAGAATTGGATTTTCTTTATAGAAGTCAAGATTGTTCTGGAAAGTCTATAATATTACTGCTCTTTGTATGAGTTTTCATACTCAGTACAGATCTAAGCAAACTTTGTGAACTTTTGTTTTCTAGTATAACTATGTTTAATAGTATAAGAATAGTTATGAAAAGAATATATACTTACTCCAAACAGTATTAGTATTCTTTGCAGATAAAAAGAATGGCAAGAAGCATATTGTCAGACTTGAAAATGGTAGACATATTTCTTTTCTATTTCTCTTTCATTATTTAAGTATCACAAACTTCATTCAGCTTATATCTCCACAACTAGTAGACCAATTCTCACAAACTAAGTTATGCTGGAAAGCCCCAAATGAGGGCTATCCATGCATATGCGGGATGTACAAAAGCAACAACAAATGACTGAGATATCAGGCCATCAGTAGCTGTAAAAGCTTTGTCTGCTAATATCTCATGAACGGCTGAACAGATTTGCACAATTAAACTTGCATTGGAAAGTGCTCATCAATCTATTTCCAACAATATATGATGTGTCTCAAAGCAATATATATTGGTAGAGATACAAGCATATCAATGTAGTAACATAATTAGTTACCTTATTTCAATAAAATGACAAAAGACATATAGCAACAGAAAGGACACCATTCAAATTAAACTTTGGAAGATACCTCTGGAAGGGAAACCTTGTAGCACAGATAGATTTTCCAAGAATAGAAGAATTCCTGATAGAGCTAC
>Ga0157366_1000683_pt1 | contig 14564 bp, 14 predicted proteins | sample AttbisABBM1_FD_113149 | JGI IMG/M metagenome (GOLD analysis project Ga0157366, IMG submission 113149) | Fungus gardens microbial communities from leaf cutter ant in Botucatu, State of São Paulo, Brazil - Atta bisphaerica ABBM1 | ecosystem: Host-associated > Fungi > Mycelium > Unclassified ...
CAAGGTACACGCACTGCGCGGCGGTAGTTCAGTCGGTTAGAATACCGGCCTGTCACGCCGGGGGTCGCGGGTTCGAGTCCCGTCCGCCGCGCCATCTAGCTCACCTCAGGTTCACTGAACGACTTGAACGAGACGAAGCAAGCTGCCCTAGGGCAGCTTTTTTTTGTGCCTGGAGAAAAGCCCTGCCGACAGCGTTGCCGGCAGGCGTGGGGTCAGCCGCGTTTGGTGACCAGGGTGAGGATGTCGTAGCTGGCCACCAGGACGTCGTCCTGGTTGGTGACCTCCACGTCCCAGGCGACCACGCCCTGGGGTTCGCCTAAGGGGCTCGCCTTGCCCTGGTCGATCTTGCGCTTGCAGGTGAGGCGGGCGCGGATGGTGTCGCCGATGCCGACCGGGGCGACGAAGCGCAGCGAGTCCAGGCCATAGTTGGCCAGTACCGGGCCGACGCCTGGCGAGACGAACAGGCCCGCCGCGGCCGAGAGCACGAAGTAGCCGTGGGCGATGCGCTTGCCGAACTGGGACTGCTTGGCGGCCAGTTCGTCGAAGTGCATGTAGAAGTGATCGCCCGACAGGCAGCCGAAGTTGACCAGATCGGCCTCGGTGACCGTGCGTCTATGGGTGAGCAGGGATTCGCCGATGCGCAGGTCCTCGAAGTGCCGCCGGAAGGGATGCACCTCGGTTTCGATCACCGCCGCGCCGCGCACGTATTCGCCGGTGACGCCCATCAGCATGGTCGGTGAGCCCTGCACCGCGGCGCGTTGCAGGTAGTGCTTCACCGCGCGCAGACCGCCCAGTTCTTCGCCACCGCCCGCGCGTCCGGGACCACCGTGCTTGAGCAGGGGCAGTGGCGAGCCGTGACCGGTGGATTCGGCGGCGGACTCGCGGTCGAGGAGGTGCAGGCGACCGTGCAGCGCAGCCATGCCCGGCACCAGTCGCGCAGCGACCTGGGGATCGCGGGTCACCAGGCTCGCCACCAGGCTGCCCTGGCCGCGGGCGGCCAGCGCCAGGGCTTCGTCGAGATCCTCGTAGCCCATCAGGGTGCTGACCGGGCCGAAGGCCTCGATGTCATGGGCGCCGCCCGGGGCGTGGGGATCGCGGCTGCGCAGCAGAGTCGGGGCGAAGAAGGCGCCTTGCTGGACCCCCTCGCCACGGGGCTCGAAGCCATCGCGGGCGCCGAAGAGCAGCTCGCTCGATTCGAGCAGCGCCTGCAGTCGTTCGGCGACGTCAGCCTGCTGGGCGTGGGAGGCCAGGGCGCCCATCTTCACGCCTTCCAGTGCCGGATCACCGACCACGATGCGCGCCAGGCGTGCGCGCAGCCGCTCGGCCACGGCGTCCAGGTGGCGGGCGGGAACGATGGCGCGGCGGATGGCGGTGCACTTCTGGCCGGCCTTGACGGTCATCTCGCGGGCGACTTCCTTGACGAAGAGGTCGAATTCTTCGTCGTCGGGGGTCACGTCGGGGGCCAGGATGGCGCAGTTGAGGGAATCCGCCTCGGCATTGAAGGGCACCGAGCGGCGGATCAGGTTGGGGTTGACGCGCAGCTTGGCGGCGGTGTCCGCCGAGCCGGTGAAGGTGACCACGTCCTGGCCGTGCAGCTGATCCAGCAGGTCGCCGGTGCCGCCGATGATCAGTTGCAGGCTGCCCGCCGGCAGCAGGCCGGATTCGTGCAGCAGGCGCACGGCGGCTGCGGTCACGTAGCTGGTGGCGGTGGCCGGCTTGATGATGCAGGGCATGGCCGCGAGGAAGCTCGGGGCGAATTTCTCCAGCATGCCCCAGATGGGGAAGTTGAAGGCGTTGATGTGCACGGCGAGGCCGCCGCGCGGCACCAGGATGTGGGTGCCGGCGAAGTGGCCGGCCTTGCCCAGCGGGATGGCCGGGCCTTCGTGGATCAGGTTGCCCGAAGGCAGCTCGCGCCCGCCGAGACCGGCGTAGGCGAACAGGGTGCCGGCGCCGCCCTCGATGTCGATCCAGCTGTCCGCCCGGGTCGCGCCGGTGTGGTGGGAGATCTGGTAGAGACGCTCCTTGTGCTCCAGCAGATAGAGGGCCAGCGCCTTGAGGCAGCGGGCGCGTTGCTGGAAGTCCAGCGCCAGGAGGCTCTGCTGGCCCTGACGGCGGGCATGTTGGATGGCTTCGGCGAAGTCCAACGCCTCTTCGTGGGTATGGGCGACCGTCTGGCCGTTCACGGCGCTGCGCAGCGCCTGGGCCGCCTGCTGGCCGATCCAGCGCTCGCCTATGAAGCTTTGCAGGATGGGGGCGTTGCTCATCGGGTGTTCTCCTGGAGGGTGCCGGGCGCCCTTGCGCCTAGGCTCTTTGTTGTTCGATGGTCGCGACGGGGTGGTCAGAGCTGGTCGAAGTCCAGGACCACCTTGTCGCTGAGGGGATAGGCTTGGCAGGACAGCACGTAGCCGGCCTTCACCTCGTAGTCTTCCAGGGCGAAGTTGCTGTCCATCTCCACTTCACCTTCGATCACCCGGCACTTGCAGGTAGAGCAGACCCCGGCCTTGCAGGAGTAGGGCAGTTCTGCGCCCTGGGCGTTGCCGGCGTCCAGCACGCTGAGGCTGTTGCGGGCCAGTTCGAAGGACAGGGCGCGGCCGTCGCTGATCACGGTGATCTGGCTGGTGGCGCCGCCGTCGGTCGCGGCGGCGGCCTGGCGGGCTTCGCGTTTCTCGCCGCTGCCGGCGGCGGCGAAGAGTTCGAAGTGGATGCGTTCGGCGGGCAGGCCTTTGGCCTTGAGCTGGTCGCGCACCGTCTCGGTCATCGCCTGGGGCCCGCAGATGAAGGCGGCGGTGAGGGCTGGCACGTCCAGCCAGCGGCTGAACAGTTGCGCGCATTTGTCGGCGTCGATGCGGCCGTTGTAGAGATCCACGTCCTGCTGCTCGCGGCTGAAGACGAAGATCAGGTTCAGCCGCTGCAGGTAGCGATTCTTCAGGTCTTCCAGTTGCTCGCGGAACATGGCGGCATTGCTGGATCGGTTGCCATAGAGCAGGGTGACGCGGCTGTGGGGCTCGGTTTCCAGGGTGGTCTTGACGATCGACAGGATCGGGGTGATGCCGCTGCCGGCGGCCACCGCCAGGTAGTGCCCATGGCGCGCGGGGTCCAGCGGTACCTGGAAGTGCCCGGCGGGCGGCATGACCTCGAGCTGGCTACCCGCCTTGAGCTGGTCATTGGCGTAGGTGGAGAAGCGCCCGCCATTGACCTTCTTGATGGCCACCCGCAGCTCGCCGTCGTTGACGCCGCTGCAGATCGAATAGGAGCGCCGCAGTTCTTCGCCCTCCACCTGGGTGCGGATCACCAGGTGCTGACCTTGGGTGAAGCGGAAACTTTCCTGCAGCTCGGCCGGGATGTCGAAGGCGATGGACACGGCTTCGCGGGTTTCGGGGCGGACGTCGCGGATGGTCAGGCTATGGAATCGGCTCATATTATTGTTCTCGCGCGGCGGCGCCGCTCAGATGCACTTGAAATAGTCGAAGGGCTCGCGGCACTCGAGGCAGCGATACAGTGCCTTGCAGGCCGTCGAGCCGAATTCGCTGAGGCGCTCGGTGTGCCGGCTGCCGCATTGCGGACAGATCACCTCCGGCGCCTCGCCCAGCAGGCTGCGCTTGCTACCGCCGTGGGCCGGCGGGGCGATGCCGTAGGCGCTCAGTGCCTGGCGACCGGCCGCAGTGATCCAGTCGGTGGTCCAGGCCGGATCGAGACGTCGTTCCAGGCGCGGTGCATGGAAGCCGGCGTCCTCCAGCGCCCGTTGGATGTCCTGCTCGATGACCTCGGTGGCGGGACAGCCGGAGTAGGTCGGGGTGACCACCAGGTGCAGATGGCCGTCTTGCCAGTCCAGGTCGCGCACGATGCCCAGGTCGACCACGCTGACCACTGGCACCTCCGGGTCCATCACCGCGCCCAGCACCTGCCAGGCGCGACCGAGGTCTGCGGCGTTGCCGGCGCGGGCGCCGCGATCACTGGCGATCAGCTCACCAGGTCGCATCGGGATAGGCTCTTTGCAGGAATTGCATTTCCGCCAGCAGCGTACCCAGATGCTCGGTGTGCAGGCCTTGGCGACCGCTCAGGTAGAAGTTCACCGCCGGGGCGGGGACGGGCAGGGTGGCCCGGGCGAAGGTGTCCTCGACCTGGCGCTGCCAGGCGCTGGCAATGGTAGCGGGGTCCGGCGCGAGGCCGGCCGCGTGCAGCCGCTGCTCCAGCTCGTCGGCCTGAGTCAGCTCCACGGTAAAGCGCCAGACCTGGGGCAGGGCGGCCAGCATGCGCGCATGGCTTTCCTCGGTACCGTCGCCCAGGCGCTCCACCCACTCGCCCGAGCGGCGCAGATGGTAGGTGACCTCCTTGACCGCCTTGGCCGCGATGGCCGCGATGCGTGGATCGCTGGAAGCGCTCAAGGCGTGCAGCATGGGCAGGTGCCAGGCGTCGTAAAGGAATTGCTTGGTCATGGTCACGGCGTAGTCGCCGTTGGGTTGTTCGACCAGCAGCAGGTTGCGGAAGGCGCGCTCGTCGCGGCGATAGGCCAGGTGGTCGGCGTCGCGCCCATCGGCGAGCAATTCGGCGGCGTACTCGTACCAGTTGCGCGCCTGGCCGACCAGGTCGAGGCCGACGTTCATCAGCGCCAGCTCTTCTTCCAGGGCGGGCGCCCGGCCGCACCATTCGCACAGGCGCTGGCCCTGGATCAGGGCGCTGTCGGCCAGCCGCAGCAGGTATTCGATCTTGTCTTCATGAAAGGTCATGGGGGCGCTCACATGTGACCGACTTCGGGGGGCAGCTCGTAGAAGCTGGCGTGGCGGTAGACCTTGTCCTCGGCGGGATCGAAGAGCGGTTCCTTCTCGTCCGGCGAGGAGGCGGTGATCAGCGCCGAGGGCACTACCCAAAGGCTCACGCCTTCGTTACGTCGGGTGTAGAGCTCGCGGGCGTTCTCGATGGCCATGGAGGCGTCGACCGCATGGACGCTGCCCACGTGCTTGTGATTGAGACCGTGCTTGCTGCGCACGAAGACTTCGAACAGGGTCCATTCGGCCATGGGGATGATCTCCTAAAGGGTCAGGCTGCGGCTGTGCGCTGTTGTTTTTTGCGGGCGTGGGCGACCGCGGCTTCGCGGACCCAGGCCCCACCTTCGATGGCGTTGCGGCGGGTGGCCAGGCGCTCGGCGTTGCACGGGCCGTTGCCCTTGAGCACCTCGTAGAACTCCTCCCACTGGATGGCGCCGAAGTCGTAGTGCCCGCGCTCCGCATTCCACTTCAACTCCGGGTCCGGCGCGGTGCAGCCGAGCAGTTCCAGTTGCGGCACGGTCTGGTCGATGAATCTCTGACGCAGTTCGTCGTTGCTCTGGCGCTTGATTTTCCAGGCCATGGATTGGGCGCTGTTGGGCGAATGCTCGTCGCTCGGGCCGAACATCATCAGTGCCGGCCACCAGAGACGGTTGATGGCGTCCTGCACCATGTCCTTCTGCGCCTGGGTGCCGTGGCGCATCATGGTCAGCAGCAGCTCGTAGCCCTGGCGCTGGTGGAAGCTTTCTTCCTTGCAGATGCGGATCATGGCGCGCGAGTAGGGGCCGTAGGAGGTCCGCTGCAGCACCACCTGGTTGACGATGGCGGCGCCGTCCACCAGCCAGCCCACCGCGCCCATGTCGGCCCAGTTCAGCGTCGGGTAGTTGAAGATGCTGGAGTACTTGGCCTTGCCGGCGTGGAGCTTGGCGATCTCCTCGTCACGGTCGGCGCCGAGGGTTTCCATGGCGCTGTAGAGGTACAGGCCATGGCCGGCTTCGTCCTGGATCTTGGCCATCAGCTGCAGCTTGCGCTTGAGCGTCGGTGCCCGCGTCACCCAGTTGCCTTCGGGCAGCATGCCGACGATTTCCGAATGGGCGTGCTGGGAGATCTGCCGGATCAGCGTCTGGCGATAGGCGGCGGGCATCCAGTTCTTGGCTTCGATCTTGATCTCGTCATCGATCCTTTGCTGGAAGGCACGTTCTTCGGGGGACATCTCGTCGAGGGACTTGATGCCTGAGGTACCGGTTTCGACCAGTTGGGCGTACATGAGGTGTCTCCCATGCGGAGGAGTGGGAAAGGCGTTCCGTAGAAACAGTTTTATACGATACAAAAAATAGCGTCAATACATGTTTATCTGTGTCGTAATTTTCATCGCTGGAAATGGCGGAATCTGGCCTGCGGGCAGTACCCTGCGTTGCCTGTTGGCAGGATTTGCATGGGAATACCTGGATAGGGGGCGTATGCGGCGACCAGGAGGCGCGGACTCCCGTCGAGAGCGGTGTTCGTGAAAGATACGAAATTTTGCAGATGATGGTTGATGGTTGTAACGCTTTTGCGGAGGGTGGTGACAGGCCGGGTGGCGGGCAAGGAGCCCCGGGGGAAGACCCCCGGGGTCGGCCTGACGGATCAGGCCTGCTGGCGGCGGTCGTAGACGTGGCAGGCCTTGCCTTCCGAGCGTTTGAGGCTGTGGCAGGGTTGCAGCTGGATCTTGGCGCTGATGCCGATGTAGGTCTTGATCTGCCGACCCAGCTCCTGGGCGATCTGCCGCTGTTGCTCGGGTGGCAGGTGCTGGAGTTCCGGCTTGAGCTCCACGTGGACGTCGAGGCTGTCCAGGTTGCCCTGGCGCGACAGGTGGAGTTCGTAGACCTCGGCCAGGGAGCCGAGCTTGACCACCTGTTCCTCGATCTGGGTCGGGAAGACATTCACGCCGCGGATGATCAGCATGTCGTCGCTGCGCCCGGTGATCTTGTCGAACCGTCGCATGGGGCGCGCGGTACCCGGCAGCAGGCGGGTCAGGTCGCGGGTGCGGTAGCGGATCATCGGCAGCGCTTCCTTCGACAGCGAGGTGAACACCAGCTCGCCGTATTCACCGTCGGGCAGCACGGCGCCGGTGACCGGGTCGATGATTTCCGGATAGAAGTGGTCTTCCCAGACCGTGGGGCCATCCTTGGTCTCGGCGCATTCCATAGCGACGCCGGGCCCCATGATCTCGGAGAGGCCATAGATGTCGAGGGCCTCGATGCCCAGCCGGGTTTCCACGGCGCGACGCAGCTCCGCGGTCCAGGGCTCGGCGCCGAAGATGCCCAGGCGCAGTCGCAGGTCATGGGGATCTATGCCCTGGCGCTCGATCTCGTCGGCCAGGTTGAGCATGTAGGAGGGGGTGACCATGATGATGTCGGGCTGGAAGTCGCGGATCAGCTGGACCTGCTTCTCGGTCTGGCCGCCGGACATGGGGATGACGGTGCAGCCCAGCCGCTCGGCGCCGTAGTGGGCGCCCAGGCCGCCGGTGAACAGGCCGTAGCCGTAGGCGATATGCACCTTGTCGCCCTTGCGGCCGCCGGCGGCGCGGATCGAGCGGGCAACGACGCCCGCCCAGGTATCGATGTCGTTCTGGGTGTAGCCGACCACCGTGGGTTTGCCAGTGGTGCCGCTGGAGGCGTGCAGGCGAACGATCTCGCTCTGGGGCACGGCGAACATGCCGTAGGGATAGTTGTCCCGCAGGTCGCTCTTGCCGGTGAAGGGGAAGCTTGCCAGGTCGTCGAGGGAGTGCAGGTCGTCCGGGTGTACCTGGGCGGCGTCGAAGCGTTGGCGGTAGAGCGGAACGTGGTCGTAGGCGTGTTTCAGGCTCCAGCGCAGACGCTCCAGTTGATGCTGGCGCAGGGCGTCGAGGCTGGCGGTCTCGAAGGGGTCGAGCAGGGCACGGTCGGCGTCGAAAGGCATGTTCATGGCGTCACTCGATTGTTGTTGTAAGACGTTTAGCAGCGCGTTTAGTAGCCGATACTGAGTGGTTATCTCAGCCAGGCAAGCGTTCGATGACCAACGCGATGCCCTGGCCGACGCCGATGCACATGGTGCACAGGGCGTAGCGGCCACCGGTCTCTTCCAGCTGGTGCAGGGCGGTGGTGACCAGGCGCGCGCCGCTCATGCCCAGCGGATGGCCGAGGGCGATGGCGCCGCCGTTGGGATTGACCCGCGGATCGTCGTCCGCCAGCCTCAGCTCGCGGAGCACGGCCAGGCCCTGGGCGGCGAAGGCCTCGTTGAGCTCGATCACGTCCAGGTCGGCCAGGCGCAGGCCGGTGAGTGCCAGCACCTTGAGCGTGGCCGGCAGCGGCCCCATGCCCATGAGGCGCGGTTCGACCCCGGCGGTGGCCATGCCCAGTACCCGCGCCCGCGGCCGCAGGCCGTGGCGAGCGGCCGCTACGCGACTGGCCAGCAACAGCGCGCAGGCGCCGTCGTTGATCCCCGAGGCATTGCCCGCGGTGACGCTGCCGCCCTGGCGAAAGGGGGTGCCCAGGCGGGCCAGTTGTTCGAGGGTGGTGTCAGGGCGCAGGTGTTCGTCCTGGCTGACCAGGCGCGGTTCGCCCTTGCGCTGCGGCAGGCTCACCGGCACGATCTCCTGGGCCAGGCGTCCGCGCGCCTGGGCGGCGGCGGCCTTCTGCTGGCTGCGCAGGGCGAAGGCATCCTGGTCCGCGCGGGAGATGCCGAACTGGGCGGCCACGTTCTCCGCCGTCTCCGGCATGGAGTCGGTGCCGAAGTCGGCGGCCAAGGCCGGATTGACGAAGCGCCAGCCGATGGTGGTATCGAACACCTCGGCACGGCGGTCGAAGGCGCTCTCGGCCTTGCCCATGACGAAGGGCGCGCGCGACATGGACTCCACGCCGCCGGCCAGCATCAGCTCGGCTTCGCCGCAGCGCAGGGCGCGTGCCGCGCTGCCGACGGCGTCCAGGCCCGAGCCGCACAGGCGGTTGAGGGTGGTGCCCGGCACCGTGACCGGCAGCCCGGCCAGCAGGCCGGCCATGTGTGCCACATTGCGGTTGTCTTCGCCGGCCTGGTTGGCGCAACCGAGGATGACGTCGTCGATGGCGTTCCAGTCCAGGTCGGGATGGCGCTCGCGCAAGGCGCGCAGGGGGATGGCGGCGAGGTCGTCGGCGCGCACGCTGGAAAGGGCGCCGGCGTAGCGCCCCACCGGGGTACGAATGGCGTCGATGATCAGGGCGTCAGTCATCTAGGGTCTCCTGTGCCAGCACCGGGCCGTGCACCTTGTAGGATCTTCCGCGGAACAGGGCGATCAGTTGGCCCTGCTGGTTTTCGATACGCACGTCGTAGAGGCCGGTCCGGCCGCGGCGACTCCGTTCGTTGGCGCTGGCCGCCCACTCATCGCCGGGAAAGGCCGGCGCGATGAACCTCTGGTCAGGCATGCAGGTGTCTCCCTTCGGCCTGGGCGCGGCGTAGTAGCAGGGAGGGCCGATAGCGCTCCTCGCCGTAGCTGCGCTGCAGGTTTTCCAGGGTGGTGAGCAGGCGCGCCACGCCGATGTCGTCGGCCCAGGCCAGCGGGCCCTTGGGGTAGTTGACGCCTGCGCAGAGGGCCAGGTCCACGTCCGCCGCCGAGGCCACCTGGTGCAGCACGGCGTCGGCCGCCTCGTTGGCCAGCATGGCCACGGTGCGCAGCACCGGCAGGCCGGGCAGGTCGGCGATGGGGGTCACCTGGAAGCCGGCGCCCTGCAGCAGGGCCACGGCCTGGTCCAGGGCGGCGGGCGTGGTGTCCGCCGCCCAGCTGATGGCCAAGCGCGTGGCCGTGCCGTAGTCCAGCGCCAGATCGAACAGCACCAGGTTGCGCAGGCCCTCCTGGCGCGCGCGTTCGCTGGCCAGGCGACCGTCGCTGAGGGCCAGGACCGCATCGCCGACCCGCAACAGGCCGCTGCCGGCGCGAGCGGTGACGGCGATGCCCGCTGCCAGCAGGCGCGGGACCAGCGCGCGAGCCACGCCGAGTTCGCCTTCCACCACCACGGCTTCGCAACGGGCGGCGCTGATCAGCTCGGTCGGCGCCGGGCGGTCGGCGCCCTTGGCATAGTCATAGAAGCCGCGGCCGCTCTTGCGCCCCAGGCGACCGGCGTCGACCAGCTCCTGCTGGATCAGCGACGGCTGGAAGCGCGGATCGCCGTGGTAGGCCGCGAAGATCGAGCAGGTGACCGCGTAGTTGACGTCATGGCCGATCAGGTCGGTCAGTTCGAAGGCGCCCATGCGGAAGCCACCGGCGTCGCGCAGCACGGCGTCCAGCGAGGCGCAGTCGGCGGCGCCTTCCTGCAGCAGGCGCAGGCTTTCGGCGTAGAAGGGGCGGGCGACGCAGTTGACGATGAAGCCGGGGGTGGAGCGGGCCCGTACCGGGCGTTTGCCCCACTGCCGGGCCGTGGCCACCAGGGTGTCGACCAGGGCGGGCGCGGTGGCCAGGCCACTGACCACCTCCACCAGCGCCATCAGCGGCGCGGGGTTGAAGAAGTGCAGGCCGATCACCCGCTCCGGTCGCGCCAGGCCGGCGGCCAGGGCGGTGATGGACAGCGAGGAGGTGTTGCTGGCCAGGATGCAGTCAGGGCTGCAGACGCCTTCCAGCTGGGCGAACAGCTCGCGTTTGATCGCCAGGTTCTCGACGATGGCCTCGATGACCAGGTGCGCATCGGCGAGGGCCGCCAGGGTGTCGGCCGGCTGCAGGCGGGCGACGGTGGCGGCGCGCTGGGTGACGTCCAGCTTGCCTTTTTCAACCAGGCGGTCGAGCTGGCGGGCGATACCGGCGATGGCCGCGGCGGCGGCACCCGGGCGGTTGTCGTAGAGCTGCACGGGATGGCCGGCCTGGGCGGCGACCTGGGCGATGCCGGCGCCCATGGCGCCCGCGCCGATCACGGCGACGGCGGCGGTGGGGGAGAGAGCGGTCATCTCAGCGGCCCTTGAAGGTGGGGGTGCGTTTGGCCATGAAGGCGCCGACGCCTTCGCGATAGTCCTCGCTGCGTCCGGCCAGTCGCTGCAGGTCCCGCTCCAGCTCCAGCTGCTCGTCGAAGCTGTTATCGAAACTGGCGTTCAGGCTGCGCTTGATCAGCGCGAGTCCGTAGGTCGGCTGGGTCGCCAGGTGGCGGGCCAGCTTGAGGGCTTCCGCGCGTAGCTCGGCGTCGTCCACCACGCGATAGATCAGCCCCCACTCGGCAGCCTGCTCGGCGGATAGCCGTTCCCCCAGTAGGGCGAGGGCCTTGGCCCGGGCCATGCCGACCAGGCGCGGCAGGGTCCAGGTGCCACCGGAATCGGGAATCAGGCCGATCTTGCAGAAGGCCTGGATGAAGCTGGCGGAACGGGCCGCCAGCACCAGGTCGCAGGCCAGTGGAATGTTCGCCCCGGCCCCGGCGGCGACCCCGTTCACCGCGCAGATCACTGGCATGGGGAGGTCGCGCAGGGTGCGGATCAGCGGGTTGTAGTAGGTCTCGATGGAGGCGCCCAGGTCCGGCATGGCCGCGTCGGGGGCGACGTTGCGGTCGGACAGGTCCTGGCCAGCGCAGAAGCCGCGACCTTCGCCGGTCAGCAGCAGTACCCGTACCTCCGGGTTCTGGCGCACCTGCTTGAGGGCTTCGCGCAGCTCCAGGTGCATCTGCGGATTGAAACTGTTGAGTTGCTCGGGCCGGTTCAGGCTGAGCAGGGCAACGCCGTCTTCGATGGAGAACAGCAGATGTTCGAAGGTCATGGGACTCGCTCCAGAGGCAGGCAAAGGAATGGGGGTTCAGCGCCCGGTGAACCGCGGCGGGCGCTTTTCCTGGAAGGCGCGGATGCCCTCCTCGCGGTCGGCGGTGCCGGCCAGCACGGTGAAGGCATGGCGCTCGAAGCGCAGGCCGCTGGCGAGATCCAGGTCCTGCGCCTTGAGCAGCGCCTCCTTGGCCAGGCGTACCGCCAGCGGCGCCTTGGCGGCGATGCAGCGGGCGATCTGCAAGGCGCGCTCGACGGTAAATTCAGGCAGGGTGATCTCGCTGACCAGGCCGGCGCGTTGGGCGTGCTGGGCATCTATGGCTTCGCCGGTGAGCACCATCTGCATGGCCAGCGACTTGCCGACCGCTCGCAGCAACCGCTGGGTGCCGCCCGCGCCGGGGATGATGCCGAGGTTGATCTCCGGCTGGCCGAAGCGGGCGTCGCGACTGGCGACGAGGATGTCGGCGTGCATGGCCAGTTCGCAGCCGCCGCCGAGGGCGAAGCCGTTGACGGCAGCGATGAGTGGCTTGGCAAAGCGGGCGATGCGCTGCCAGTGCTGCACGCGAGGGTCTTCGAGGATGCCGACCAGATCGCGCTCGGCCATCTCCTTGAGGTCGGCGCCGGCAGCGAAGGCCTTGCGGCTGCCGGTGATGACCACGGCGCCCGTGGCGGCGTCGCGCTCGGCGAGTTCGAGGGCGTCCGCCAGTTCGCCGAGTAACTCGGTGGACAGGGCGTTCAGCGCCTCGGGACGGTGGAGGGTGATCAGGCGGACACCTTCCTCCGGCGGCTGCACGATCAGGGTGCGCGGCATGGGAACTCCTTGGCGGCAGGCACGGCTCTTGGCCGGCGTCTTGGTGTTGTTCTGGTTCTGCAGCGATCAGGGTGCACGGGTGGAGGCCCTGGTGCGCTGAGTATAGGCTTTATCCGATACCAATTTGCAAGATAAAAATTTATTTATGTGTCCTTTTTTGGTGTTGGATGTGTGACCTCGCGCGGCATGCGCTTGGAGCCTGAGCCTAAGTCAGGCGGATTAGGCGTTTTAGAGCCTGTATTCGTGGCTTGGCCAGGTCGATAGCGATACAGGATCTGTTGCGCAAGCTGCCTAACGTGATACAAGGTTTTGTATTCGGATCGATTGACTGCGGTATTTATAGGGCGATGAGCCCCGGTAAGGACGCGCCGATCCATCACCGTGCCGGGCCGGGTCTGAGCGCCAGATCGGTCGCCCCGCTTTTTGAGAGGTAGCTGCCATGCCCTGTTACAGCCTCGATGGTCTGGTTCCCGTGGTCGATCCCAGCGCCTACGTCCATCCCACCGCCGTCCTGATCGGCGACGTCATCGTCGGGCCCGGCTGCTACGTCGGCCCCCTGGCGGCGCTGCGCGGCGACTTCGGGCGCATCGTGCTGGAGGAGGGCGCCAACCTGCAGGACACCTGCGTGATGCACGGCTTTCCGGCCAGCGATACGGTGGTCGGCCGCAACGGCCACATCGGCCACGGTGCGGTACTGCACGGCTGCCACATCGGCGCCGACAGCCTGGTGGGCATGAATGCGGTGGTGATGGACAACGCCCGGATCGGCGAGCGTTGCCTGGTGGCGGCCACCGCCTTCGTCAAGGCTGGCTTCGAATGCCCGCCGCTGAGCGTGGTCATGGGTTCGCCGGCCAAGGTCGCCCGCAGCCTGAGCGAAGCGGAATTGGCCTGGAAGCGGCGCGGTACCGCCGAGTACCAGGCGCTGGCGCAGCGCTGTCGACAGGGCCTGGTGGAGTGCGCCCCGCTCGCCGCCGTGGAGGAAGATCGCCCGCGGCCGGCCGACGATGGCTTTCGGCCCAAGGCACCCTCTGCACCTTGAGCGATCTACGGGCCGCTCATGGTCAGCGCCGGCGCCGGGCGGGTATAGTCGCGGCTTCTTCCGTCATGCCCATGCCCATGAGTAGTCACCCCCAACTCGATCAATTGATTGCCCGCTTCCAGCAGAACGGACTGGTGCGCGCCAGTTCGCTCATCGTCACCCTCTATGGCGACGTCATCGAACCGCGCGGCGGGACGGTGTGGCTCGGCAGCCTGTTCAGCCTGCTCGAGCCCATGGGCATCAACGAGCGGCTGGTGCGGACCTCGGTGTTCCGCCTGGCCAAGGAAGAGTGGCTGACCGCGGTGAAGGTCGGTCGGCGCAGCTACTACAGCCTCACCGGCTCCGGCCGCCGGCGTTTCGAGAAGGCCTTCAAGCGGGTCTACAGCGGCGCACCGACCGCCTGGGATGGCACCTGGCTCATCGTATTGCTGTCGCAGGTGCCGGTTGAGGCGCGCAAGCGGGTCCGCGAAGAGTTGGAGTGGCAGGGGTTCGGCGCCCTGGCGGCGAACACCCTGGCCTGCCCGCGCAGCGACCGCGCCGATGTCACCACCACCCTGAGCGAGCTGGGCGTGCTGGACGACAGCATCATCTTCGAGACCCGCGGCCAGGAGGTGCTGGCCTCCCGCGCCATGCGCCTGCAGGTGCGCGACAGCTGGCGGCTGGATGAACTCGGCGAGCACTACCGGGACTTCATCGCCCAGTTCCGCCCGCTGTGGCAGTCCCTGAGCGAAAGGGGGGCGCTCGATGCCCAGGAGTGCTTCCTGATCCGGCTGCTGTTGATCCATGAGTACCGCAAGCTGGTGCTGCGCGATCCGCAGTTGCCGGACGAACTCCTGCCCGCCGACTGGGAAGGCCGTGCCGCCCGCCAGCTATGCCGCAATCTCTATCGCCTGATCGCCCTGCCGGCCGAAAGCTACCTGGGCCGGGTGCTGGAAACCGCCGACGGTCCGTTGCCGGAGATGAATGAAGGTTTTTACCGGCGTTTCGGTGGGCTGATCTAGCCAGGAAGAGCAGCCCAACGCGCTGTGGGATTGGGGCTGCCAGCTCAGAGCCTGTTCAACCTCTGCTGTGCGTCGGCCAAACGGCGTTGGACAGGCGCTAAGGAAGCCTCAGGCGAAGTCTTTCAGCGATTGATGGCAGTGCGCCAGGGCGTCGCGGATCATGAAGTTGACCAGGGTCGGGGAGACGCCCAGTTCCTTGGCGATGTCCTTCTGCGCCACGCCATGCAGGC
>Ga0157366_1000686_pt1 | contig 14508 bp, 10 predicted proteins | sample AttbisABBM1_FD_113149 | JGI IMG/M metagenome (GOLD analysis project Ga0157366, IMG submission 113149) | Fungus gardens microbial communities from leaf cutter ant in Botucatu, State of São Paulo, Brazil - Atta bisphaerica ABBM1 | ecosystem: Host-associated > Fungi > Mycelium > Unclassified ...
AGTACCTAGCATGAACCATCTGTAGGAGTATATAAAATAGACTATTTTGTAAAGAGCTTTCTATCAAGTTCTCTTGTGTTCACTCTAATACAAGAGTTTGTTCTTTTATCCACTTTAAGGATTTAAGATCATAACATAGGAATTAGTACTAGTTTTGGTCAATTTTCAGGATAAGGCTATTACAGTATAAACTATCAGTTTATATACTAAGTATTTTATCTAGGATAGTTATCTAGTATGGAGACTACTAAGTGAGTTATTAGTAATTCTTAGATATTAGGGATAGAAGTTCATAAAGTTAGCAAGAGTCCAGTAAGAACATCTGAGGTAGAATAAGAAGTTGTAATCTGTACTAAAAGAGGTCAAAAAGTATAGATAAGAGAGAAGATATTATCTATAGGTTAGAACTGATAGCTAAAAACAGAATATGATAAGTAACTGAAAGCTAGCATAAATATAGACTACAATGCATTTATATAAATAGTAAATAAATACAATAAGGATTCCTTGTTGAGTTTCTGTTAATATAAGACTAATAGCCTAAGTTTACTACTAAGTATATACTATACCACTTTATTATGACTTAAATTTCAAAGTGTTAAAGTAAAAGAGAAATCTTGTATTGAATTAGTATAAGAGAACTTGATAAAGTTCCTAGTACAAATTTGTCTACCTTATATATACTAGGTTGATAATCTATGATAAGCTATATCTAACTTATCCTAAAGACTATACATTATCCTTAAAATCAACATGCAATAAACATACTATATGATATCATTGTTTTGAAATTTTCTATATCTTTCTTCTATGTTATGTGATTGTGTGACTGTAGCTGTGATATATGTAATAGACTTGTAATAGCTATTATACCTTGTCATAATATATAACAGTTGTAATATTATACTAAACTCTAATTCTAGATTTCAAAATAAGAAAATAAATAAAATAAAAATAAAAATGAGAAAAGAAATAGAGTTCACTATCTTTAACTCTGACACACTCTGGTATTAGTTATTACAACACTATCTCAACTCTTATTATTGTTAAGTATGGTTCATGCTTAAGACAAAAATATCAGAGTTAAAAATAGTAGACTTAACTTTTATTTTATTTTTTCTTTCTATTTTTTTTTGAACTTAAGGTTAGGGTTCAGTATGATGTCACAAAATGTCACACACACCAGTCATAGTCATATGATTACATATCACAATAGAATACCATAAAAGGTTCTAGAATATGATGATATTATATAGTATGTTCTATATATGTTAATCTTAAGGATAATACATAGTCCTTTAGAGTAGGCTAATGGTAGTGTAGTATGGACCAGTAGTCTAGCATATATAAAGTAATGATTATATTCTTAGAACTCTATTGAGTTTTCTTATATTAACTTTAATACAAGATTTCTTTTCTTAATCTACTCTAAGGTCTTGAGATCATAACAAAAAGTCTACAAAAATAGCATAAAGTTTGTACTTGAAACTTTAGAAGAAATCTAAATCATATTACCTAGATAATATATAGGTAAAAATTACCTTTAGAAGAAATTTAAGAAAATAGAATAAGATCTTCTGAAGATGATAACTATTCTAAATACTCTAGATTATATTTCTATTATGACTTAAGTATAAAGAGACTAGCTGCTTGACTAAAAATTGAATCTCAGATATTGTCACATACCTATCCAAATATATCCAATCTATCTGACTACATTATAGATAATGTTTCTCTAATATCTGATTTACTCAGAATATTTATATATTTTTTTGTCTATCTATTCTTTTTAAATAGATCTATCTAATTCCTTTTTATGTCTGATTACTTTATTACTGATTACATGGTTCCTCATAATCTCTATAGAACTTCAGACTTAATTTTTAAGGACTTGAGTATATCTAGAGTAGTTATCTATCTTTTCTGATCTTTGAATAGTCTTAGTATTAGTATTTAAAATATATAGATACTCTGTAGTTTCTTAGCTCAAAAATCAACTAGTATAGTATACTATTCTAAGTATCTATACTCAGAAGTTTGACTTGACTTTCTTCATACTCTATTTTCTATTTATTTTCTTATTTTCAAACTTAGGGTTAGGGTTTAATGTGACATCACATGTGACTGTCACATGGATCACACATCAAGTCACATGAGTACAGTCATAAGTTATGATCATATAATTATATGACATATGAAAGAATATAGAAGGTTTTAGAAAAATAATGTCATACTATATGTCAACAGCATGTAATCTATATGGTCTTTAGGATAGGCTAAAACTCATATAGCATAGACTATTAGTCTAGTATACATAAGATAGATACATTGTACTGGGAACTCTATTGAGTTTTCTTGTATTAATACTAATATACAAGGTTTCTTTTTTAACCTGTAACAATATCCATTTTCTAAATAAGTTTCCACACTTAATCCAACTCTCTTCCTATACAACTGATTGTAGATATCTGCTTAAAGCAAGTTCCATCCATTCTAACATACCTTTTGATAGTACTCTTGATAGTTACACCCAATAACAAACAACTCAGCTTCAGTAGAAGTGATATTTATAGCATAGTGAATAGTTTTAGAGATTATGGTATGTTTTCTATGAATGTGTATAACTAATGTGGTAATGTTATCTTTAACACTTGCATCTATAATAACAAATAACATGTTGGAATTGTTCTTTGAGGATTTTGAAATATCATTGAGTTTTCTGAGATGGACAGTCCTAGCTTTGGCATTTTTGTTCATTTTACAATGTTAAAAGAGAAAAATCAGAGAAAGTATCTATAAGATCATGTTGTCGAAAGCTTGATTAAGTCGGTGATTGATGTTGATAATGGGGCTTTTGATTTTTTGGTTTTGTTTAAGTGAAAGTTGGCTGGTGGCTATTCAATGGGGGGAGCTTGTTTGGCGTGGTGCATATCAAGGAGGGGCACCTAAGTCAGGTTACAAAATAAGCTATGTCTATCGAAATTTATAATTGTTCATGCCGGAATATTCCGGGGTTCGAATAAATGCCTCATAGTCACGTTCACATGGACCGCAAAAAAGACTCATGGCCCTGACTAGTCCCCCAACTTTCCTCTCGAATCCATGCTTTCTTTGCCTCTTTTCCAACATTCTGAACTGTCTTCCCATCTCTCTATCGGGGAACTCTGTGTCACGTCCTTGAACGAATCTCTATCTCATTGCCGAATTGCGAAACTGGGTGGGAGGGGCTAGACCGAGACCTATATTTTAGACCAACAGGCATAATGCCCTCAGCCACTGTCCATGTCGTTCTCTCACCTCCTTCCGTCAAACGTGCTCTACCTGGTCGGCACATGTTTAGATCCCGTCACTCCTGCGCACGGGCCACTCCAATAATATCTGTAGAACTCGGGACCTGGCTCGGGGAATGCTGGTTGACGAAGATCATCTACTGATTGTCAAAATGTTTTTTGTCCCCGCCGGCTGGATTGCTGACTGGAATGTTTTTTATGAGTTTGAAAGGTTTTGGGGCGATTGTCCTGTCTAACTATCCGTAATTTTTCAGATTGTAGCTGGATTGAAAACAAAAGCAAATAACCGGCCCGAGAATAGCCGCCAGCTGATTACTTGGTCCCACGCAAGGTTCCTTGACTTATTACTCGACTTTCCGCTCCTGCTATGTTGTTTCGTCACCGGGAGATCTTTTTTTTGGTTTCTCTTGTTTCCACAGCCGTTGCGCAGGCATCAAGTAGTGATGAGATAAGCCATGGCATGGATATGGATATGGACATGGGGATGGTTTTAACACAGGGGCAAATGCTACCTTACCTTCACTTTCATGGAGCCGATACACTCTGGTTTCAGGGTTGGGTACTTCAGACGAAGGGTGCAATAGCAGGAGCTTGTATAGGACTTTTCTTATTGGGGATTTTTGACCGATGGTTTGAAGCTATGAGGTCGGTAGCGGAGATCTATTGGAAAAAACGGCATGTTCATACTGAACACTCTTTGTGTACTCTCATTGAGGCTTCATGATCCCAGTGCCCAGATTGCCCTTGCGAACAAACTCAATGCACAAGGGAAGCACAATAACTTAACATTACTGGGAGTGTTGATGTTTCGAACAATTCCGCCATTCATACCTTCTCATGACGTCGCACGCGGTTTCTTTCAAGGTGCTCAGTCCTTGCTGAGTTTCTCTTTCATGCTCGCCGCTATGTGAGTTTGCTAGACATGTGTTGATTCCCACCCAACCTTTTGCAATAGGACATTAAATGTTAGCATCATCCTGTCGATTGTTATCGGGCTTGGAGTGGGTGAGATGTTATTCGGCAGATTTGTTGCGTCTGGGTCGACTATTATTCACTGATACCAAACTGTTTCGGCATGTCAACAGTCGCCGACTGCTTATACAAAAAGTTTTTTCATACAATCTCACGTGATGAGAGTCGAGTTAGGTAGTAAGAAAACGAAGCAGTATTATTCTGATAAATAATATCTGATTCCTCGTAACACTTCCAGATGGCTGATACTGGGATTCCGCCTGTAGTCCCATCCGAGTTTAGACAATACGAGTACGCCTGGACTACCTATATTATTTGTTTTGATGAAGGTCTGATTATCTATCGTCACTCAGTTCTTATGCCGAAGCTCCAGCATGGCAGCTCAAGTTCTCAGGGGTATGGGTTTCAGGAGTGGGCTTATTTGTTCTTTTCTTTCTTCCTCACTTTATCCGTGGTTTACGTGCGGGAAGAGTTCTTCACGACGTCCTTGGAGTCAGAGAGAAGATTGACGGATTTATTGCGCTGTACGATCTGGAAACGGATGATGTCTGTAGGTCAAATGACTTACCTATGCAACAAATCGAAAGAGTAGACTGGAGAAAGGATTGGATAAGAAAGGTGATTAACAGGATAGGTGCCATCGTGCTTTGGACCATTCCCTGGGTTGAGCTCAATGTTGGTCAGCGTAAGTTTTGCGTTCACGTTTTCTGAGTTTGTCAATAATATTTTCAGTCCTTGTAATTGCTGGCTACTTGTTGACTGTTATCTTTTGTATAACACTTCACGTGCCCCTAGTTGATAACTCGAATCGCGCAGGTGCGTCATGATCATACACTTATTCATCTCGGAAACTCACTTCAATCCCAGGCTTCATCGCCTTGGCTCAACTTCCTGTCGTCTTCCTCTTTGCTACCAAAAACTCAATAATTTCACTCCTTTTGGGCCCAGGGAATGGTTATGAAAGACTAAACTTTGTCCACCGTTGGGCTGGCCGTGGGTTGTTTCTCGCTGCCCTCGTCCATGGCTCCCTCTGGATCAGTAATCACTTGATCTGGGGTTTCCCGATCATCGGGCAGCAAAAGGAGACTTCCGGTGTCGCTGCCCTTGGTTTGTTGTGTGTTATTGTGATCACTTCTGCCAGGCCTGTGAGGAAGGCTTTCTATGAGTTCTTCTATATCGCTCAGTGAGCATCTTATGTCAGCAGCGTGATTGCTGAGAACTAATTTTGGTGCAAGTATCTTCGCCTTTGTTGCATTCTTTGTAACAGTTTGTTATCACACCGTCTACGCTCCTCCGTGGATATATCCACCCCTCGCCCTTTATGGGTTGGATATGCTGCTTCGTTTTCTCAGGTATCGTATTAAGGATGCCACGCTTACTCCCATCTCCAATCATATAACCATGGTATCTACTTTCCAATGATCTGGTCTCAGCTACACTCACCCACTTTGTTGCCAGATCAACATCCCTTTTTGTACAGACGGTTGGACAGCTGGTCAACACATCCGACTTCGTGTCTTTTTCGAAGGACGTATCTTTGAAGCGCATCCTCTTTCGATCATCACTGCGCCTCCCTCAACTTCATGCCTCACTAATGTTTATACACCGGGGATAACACTTGGTGTTCGCGTAATTGGAGACTGGTCTCGTGCTCTGAACCGGTTTGCGCTCAACAAAGGATACCTCGAGGAGGAAGGTCCTGAATCAAAGGAAGAGAAGTCTGACGATCATGAGAGCACAGAGTGTGATTCGAGTGCACCACAAACTCAGGTCCAAGTCATGATGGACGGACCTTATGGCGGGTGTACCGTTGATCTCGGTCGATACGAGACGATTCTGCTATTTGCCGGAGGTGCCGGAGTAACATTTACGCTTGGAATGCTTGATGATATTGTAGGACGGTGTGTTAGATTGGGACGACAGTCAGGCGAGAAGACAAGACGGATAGAGTTTGCCTGGTGTATCAAATCGTTTGGTTAGTTCACAAGCACCGAATCTTTTTCTCTCCAAAACATTTCTCTAATACAATATTTCCCGTTAATTAGGCATCCTCGAGTGGTTCGCTCCAGCTCTTATGGAGATTGCGCGCACTGTGGCTTCCTCAGACTGTTCGGCAACTCCTCTGTCCCTACACATCTCAGTTTATGTCACCTGCCTCTGTGATCCTGAGGCAGTGCCCCTAATACCCAACTGTGATGTGACCATAATGCGACCGGATATTCATCATATATTGAGTGACCTCATTACGCCACCAACGCCTACTTTGTCTTGCCTTTCCTCGTCAACTTCAATGTCGCCGTATCAGGATAAATCTTCCTCTCCTCCCTCGCTTGTCAAGACGATGTCATCATCGAACGTCACGCCGCCACCTCTTCCTGTTGAAACGAGAGCTCACGATCAACAGATGTATCTCGTATCCAGTCGTGGGCACGCTGCGACTGTCCCCGGACAGGACCCTGATATTGAATCGACAGATGCATTGGATCCTCAGGCATCCAGGAAGCTGCCTTGGATTGGAACTGGTGGCGGCGTCGCTGTCTGTGTGAGTGGGCCTTCTAGCCTGGTACGTGAAGCTTCCAATGCAGTGGCACGTCTCAGGCTCTCGCAGAGAGGAATGGAGATGGGTGGCCTTGATATTCATACAGAAGTATTTTCTCTATGATCTCGGTGCTTCTTGTAACTTATATCACTGGTCATGTAATTCGTACTTTTCATGTATTATATATGATGAACTCTTCTAAGAGTGTACGATTCTGATGTCGTTGAGTTTGCTTCATTTCCGGTCTTGAATAGTGTTACGAAACCCTAATGAAACCCTAATCTCGGTGTTTGAGAAGAAAAATTGCATGTATTGCCGAAACAAAGCTGAAGAAAGGCTACTCTACAAATAATACTTTCAAGGCTGCTCAGTCACTATGTTCTTGAATTGTCCATAGTGTCCATGTTCTTGCCTTGAATTAGTTGAAAGGTTTCTGCAGTCACTATAGGAGTTTTGTTGCATTATCCCCCTCCTAAGATCGCATCCTCATAATTGAGGAGTACTGACATTCTATTACAATCTTAATAATAATCTCATGCTATACAGATGTTTGCCTCATATCTGTCTTGCAGTGGACATGTATTATAGTTTATTTCTTGTTTCATATTTACTATGTCTTGTGTCAATCTCATGTAATATCAGTCAGCATCTCAAGTAGCAGTGAAGGCTTTCTTGCCCAAACCTCATTGTTATAGAATAAACATTTGTATTAGCATAGCCCACATGTAGTTCTTAAGTTAATCCACTTGTCTATATTGCTCATACTAAACTCTCCACATACAGTCTTACTATATCTGGTAAGTAGTTGTCATGTTATCCCCAAGAACACCTTATCTCCTTCTCATAATCATGAGATACATATATAGTAGTAAATATCTGTCTGTATCTTCTTTATTAGTTGATCTATATTTTACTCTTTCTCAATCTTTATCTTAGTTACAACATAAGCCAAGCTTTGTTGAAGTGATTTCACTCTATTGTTAGGGCAAGTGGGTAGAAGTGTAGAAGACACTTCAGAATGAGGTTCTCTAAAGGTAATAGATATCCTAAGTATTGTATAGGATTATTTCAATTATATGGAATAATTGTGCTGATATGATTGGAAATGACATATACTTTTAGAATACCATACCCAAAAGTGGAAAAAACTTATGTCAAGATAGTGGAAGATTGCAAAAGAGTAGAAGAGTGAGCAAATATAGAGAGAAGAGTCAGCTTAGAACACTCCAATTCTTCTAGGTAGTGGCACCAAGTGTAGAAAGCTTCAAACACTGTACATGTTATAGTTGAGTTCTGTGGTCTTGAACAAGCAACAATGAAATATAACTGGATAAACCTCCTTTTCTTCTGTTATGATCAAAAGGATAGCTATGAGAGTATATTGAATAATAGATGTAATAATGATAGATATACAAATGTCAAATATGATGAAAGATATGGAAAGATTAGTTCTCTTACCTCTCTTCTAGATTGTTATAACTCAATGCAAGAGGAATGGGGTGAAACTTGATAGTATAAAAGTCAAATACTTAAACATTACATCATAAACTTTAAGATAGATATTGTTAGGACAATTGGACAAAGTCCACAGTGTTTAGTGGAGTTTATGGTTTCCAGAGAATCCCAAGTTTATTGCCCTACTCTACACAATACATGACTTATCTCCAGAGAATTCTAAGAGAACAGAATGGAGTTCCCTAGAAGTAACAGTAGCTCTAAATACTCTAGCTATTACATACCAATCAATCAGAATATCATGTGGAGTATTACTAACCTAATCTCAAAATGATCATACTAGGTGGTTAGAAACATGAAACAGAAGGATCTCAGAGATAGATTGGATTTCAGAGAGCTCATTGAATGATAGTTAAAGAGAGTTTGTTATGGTTATCTTTGGAACAGTACTTGAAGGAGTTATGGTAGTAGAATGGAGATATCAACTTGGAAAAGCCTACAGAGTTAGTGGCAGTGATTGAGACTTGTAGATGAGAAAGGAAAAAGGTTATGGGCTTAGGTAGTATTTATAACTCAAATTTTAGCAAAGTGGCAGGTTTCTTTATAGACATAGAAGTATTTTTTACAGACCATGTATAACAGGTATAAGTAGTAGTCAAAATTAACAGAAGTTCTTGTTGAGTTCTCTTGTAATCCTTACTCATAATTATTATGACTTAATGATAGTTACTACAACATTTATTTCCAGGAGAAATCTAAGAGGACAGAATAAAATCTTTTAAAGATAGTAGCCATCTTAAATACTATATAGTATATTCCAATCTGGTAGAACAATGCTGATATGACCAAGAAATGATTGTATTTAGATAGTTAGAAACTTTGATGGAAGCATCTAGACTGTTAGCTAGAAAAGCAAAAGGCTTTATAAGTAATGGTGAATAGAACAGAATGTTAGATGTGGTTGATACCTTGGTAATTAAGATCTGTAGCAGACTCTTAGAAGGCAGATGAGTAGTAACTTGTCTAGAATATATAGAATGCAGATAATGAATGATCTTTAGCTTTAGCTTATATGCTGCACCTCTATCTGTTTTGTTATGATACAATAAAGAGTAAAGCAGTAATATTCTTTATATATTTTTCAGGATTTTATATTAGATTTTACTTTGGATTTGCTTTTCTTTTATTATATTGATAATGACAATAAAGAGGTATGTAGTACTGTGGTCACATGACATGTCACATGATGTGATGTCATAAAGCCTAGAATGAACTAGAATGGGCTAGAGTGGTCTAGATAGATGATGTCAAGAAACATATTATCTGCACAGCTACCTTGTGATATATACATAAATAATGCATGAACTTTAGGATAGGGTAATTATTAAGTAGCACAGACCATGTGTAACTTATATAAATAGGGTAGCAATCTAGCAGAGACTCCTTGTTGAATTCTCTTATAATTCTCACATCAATAGCCTACTAAGAGCTTTATTTGTTTGTGTGATTATTAAACTTTGTGTCTAGTGGTTGCTACAATATTTATACAATTCCAATGTTAGATACAGTCCATACTAGGGGTAAAAGTTTGTAAAATGAACTCAGAGATGTGTGGACTAGTAGAATGACCTTAGCTTTAGCTTATATGCTACACTATCTATCTGTTGTGTGGTCACAATTTCAGATAATAGGAAGAAGTCTGAGATGGAAGTGAGTGCTGATTTGGTGTGTTGCCATTGAATACCAGAGATTGAGTTTAATAAGAGTTTATCTTTATCAATTATCAGACTAGTGAATTACAATATAACTACTAGTCTTATATACTAATACCTATTATAGGAGATGTAGGAGATGCTTGAGGTTTCAGTGGTATAACACCTATTGCCCCAAGCAAAGGTTTCAGTGATGAGATACTAACAGGAGTATAACTCTGCTATGGAAGGCAGGTTTTATTTGTTGATAAGAGATGTATCATGAAGATGTGTTTTCTGGATGAGTAGACTTAGTATATGATATCCACAGACTTTAACTTCCAAGTGTGAATTATGTCTAATATATATACTAGAAAAGAATTGGAAGTGTGGATAAAAGTATATATTGTCAAAGTCAAAAGTGATGGACTTTATTTATTTTCATTTTCTTTTCTATTTTCATTTTCATTTTGATTTATTTTCCATTTTTCTATTTTTAGAACTTAGGGTTTGGGTTAGAGTGATGAGATCATGCTGTCTCACAGTAGTCACATCAGATGACATGGTCACAGTAATGGTCACAAGTCACAAGTCACATAGAAAGATGATGTTATATAATGTGTATAATACATATTGACCTTAAGGTGAACACATGGTTGTTTAGGGTAGGCTAGAAGTAGTTAGCATAGACCATGAGGTTTTGGTATGTAAGGTAGACAATCCTGTATAGAGTTCTCTATTGAGTTCTTTTATGTTAACCCAATATAAGGTTCATTCACTTGTCCAACACTAAGGACTTGAGTTTGTAACATATATATTATCTGTAGGTTGAAATGGATTGACTGGATTAGGATGTGACATAGAATAAGAATACTATATATAAGTATACTTAATAGGGCTTAAGAGTAAAAGCAGTAGAGTTGACTTAGTAAACTTTATAGGATTAGTAGTATTGTTTAGAGGTTTGTAGTCTGAGAGAAATAAGAAACTCTATAGATTTCATAATAGGAATCAACAGTGCTTGAAACTGTACAAGTATCAGACTTATGAAGTTTGAACCTAAGTTTCTTTTGATTTTATTTTATTTTCTCTTATTTTCTATTCTAGGAACTGAGATTAGGGTTTAGTATAACATTATAATCACACTATTACACATCAGTCATATCAGATGACATGATCACAGTAATGGTCACATGATTGCATGATCATATAGAATATAATAGAAGATTCAAGAAATAATAACATTATATAATATGTATAATATATGTTGACCTCATGGCTAACACATAGTCTTTAGGGTAGGCTAGATGTAGTAGAGTACAGACCATTGATAGTTAGTATATATATATATAGATAAATTGTACTAAGAACTCTATTGAGTTCTCTTATATTAAACTCTAATATAAGGTTTTTGTCTTATTGTCCAACTCTAAGGGCTTTGAGTCATAACAACAAGATAACTAGTCTTCTTACAGCTTCTGTTGTTATTCTAAATACTTTCATCAGAGTTTCTAACCACTTGAATACAATAATTTCTTAGTTATATCAGTGTTATTTGTTATATTCTATTCTAACCATATCTATTTCAATCTATAGATAACATCTTTTTCCTTATCTAGTGTAGATTAACTGTATCTATTCTACCTCAGACACCTTTACTAGACCCTTTCCAACTCCATAGATCTCCATCTATGATATTTAAGGATTACCAGTATCCATGATAACTTGTTTAGTAGTCTTCATTCTAAATAACTACTTTATATAGTATATAAGCTAGTAGTTTACACTGTAATAGCCTTATCCTGAAAATCAATCAAAAGTAACACTAATTTCTGGTGTTGATGACAACATACCTTGCTACCTTTCAGTAGCTTCAATCTTCTAAGTTTTCCAAGTACTCTTCTGCAATATATAACCAGTATAACTTGTAAAGATATGGTATATAAGCTAAAGCCAAAGATCATTTCAACCCTATCTTCTATGTTCTTGGATAACATATAAATAACTTATTCAGACTTCCAAGAAACCTCATTGAATCTTAGATAATGAGATGTAAACTGTATTTAATATTGTTATAGCAACTACTTGTTATGACTTGGGCCTAAGTATTTAGGCAAAAGACATACTTGTGTATTGAGTGATATAAGAAAACTCAATAGAGTTTCTACTGTCACAAACTTTATTCAGCTTGTATCTTCACAACCAGTGGACCAATTTTCACAAACTAAGTTGCACTGGAAAGCCCAAAATGAGGGCTATCCACATATGTGTGGGATACACAAAAGTGACAACAAATGACTGAGATATCAGGCCATCAGTAGTTATAAAAGCTTCATCTGCTAATATCTCATGAACAGCTGCATAGATTTGCATGATCAAACTTATGTTGAGAAAAATGCTTATCAAACTGTTCCTGATAATATATGGTATATCTCATAATAATAAGTATTGATAGAGATACAATCATATTAATGTAGTGACATAATTAGTTACCTTCTAAAATTAGCCTGACAGCTGCTATGACAGATGATAGCTCTCATCAGATATGAGTTTTGATCATGTGATGGCAACAGCTTGCGCACAGACCATCACTCTTTTATATATATACCTCTGTGTCTGAGGGCTAGACCTCAGACTTGACAATGTCAATTATTCTTGTTGATACTACTCATCATTATCTTCTTATACTGAACCTCTAAAATACTACTAAGTTCAAGTATTACAACCAGTGAGTAGCTTATTTGTGATACCTACTACAGAGTAGTCTACTTTATATACATCTAACCTATCCTAAATATTACAAGCTCAAGATCTTAGGGTTGATCAAGAGAAAGAACCTTATATTAGGTTAACACAAGAGAACTCAATAGAGAACTCTATACAGGATTGTCTACCTTATATACAAATATTTAATGGTTTGTACAAGCTATTTCTAGCCTACCCTAAATGTCCATATGTACACCTTAAGGTCAACATATGTATCATACGTTGTATGACATCATCTCTTTCAGAATGTTCTACATCCTTCTATGCATCATGTGACTTGTAACCATATCATCTGCCATGACCTGCTATGTGACAGCATGATCTCGTCACTCTAACCCTAACTATAGTTCTAAAAATAGAATAGAGGAAAATAAATCAAAAAGAAAATAGAAAAAGATTAAGTCCACTTCTTGCAATCTTGACACTAAAGTTATAACTAAGTTCTTCTAGTAGTTTCTATAATATTTTACCAAGTTGCATAACTATATGACTGTGACATGTATGTGATATTGTGACCATCACATATAATATCATATTATATCCTTAGCTAAGTTCAAAGAAGAAAATAAGAAAACTAAACTATAAAAGAAAAGAAAAATTGAAATCATAAAAGTAGAAAATGTTTAGTCCACTCTGAGAATTTCTCACACTACTAACGAAAGATAGTCAGCAGCTCACTAAGTAGTCTTATATACAAAAATTTTTATAGAGATTATAAAAAAACTCAACAAGAAGTTCTTTATATACTATTACTTTATAAACTACTTTACAAGGTTCTATTCTAAACTATATGTATTGTTTGTGAGGCTATTATTATAAACTTCATTCAACTTGTATTTCTACAGCTAGTAGACTAATTTTTACAAACAAAGTTGGACTAGAAAGCCACAAATAAGGGCTACACACATATATAGGATATACAAAAGTAACAACAGATTACTGAGATATCAGAATATCAGTAACTACAAGTTTCATTGACTATTATCTCAGGAAAAACTAGATAGATTCTCATAATCAAACTTACATTGGAAAGTGCTTATAAAACTGTCTCTAATAATATATTATATATTATATGGAGATCAGTATTCATAGAGATACAAGCATATTAATATATTAATATAATTAGTTATCTTTTAAGATTAGCCTGATATCTGCTATGACAGATAACAGCCCTACTAGGCACAAGTTTTGATTATATAATAGAAACAGCTTGTATACAGACTATTACTATTTTGTATAAATACTTCTATGTCTAAGAATTAAATCTCACATTTAACAACCTTTTATATTAATTATTATCATCATTGTCATTATTATTGAACTTCTAAATCACTTCTAAATCTCTGAAAGTATACCTAAGGTGTTGTGGCAACCACTAGACACAATGTCCAATAGCAGCACTACAAGTAAATCTCTCAATAGGGATATCTAGTAGGAACATGAGTTGTGTATTTACAAGAGAACTCAACAGGGAACCACACAGTATTCTACCTACTATTTATATAAGTGTCTATGGTCCATGCTATGACTGTGCATCATCCTACCCTAATGTCCATGCTCTGTCCTTATGTCCATTACTCATCTTCTATGCATCTACCTTAAGGTCACCATGCTATGTCTATGTGCCCTGACATCATACTCTTTAATCTCCATCATACATGCATGCACCATGTGTATACCATCAAGAACTCATGTCCCTTGACGTCATCCTAACCCTAGACTCTAAGTCTTTCTAGACTGCTCTAGACTTTTCTAGGTCTATAACATCATGTCATGTGACTTCCCAGTCACGTGC
>Ga0157366_1000689_pt1 | contig 14483 bp, 14 predicted proteins | sample AttbisABBM1_FD_113149 | JGI IMG/M metagenome (GOLD analysis project Ga0157366, IMG submission 113149) | Fungus gardens microbial communities from leaf cutter ant in Botucatu, State of São Paulo, Brazil - Atta bisphaerica ABBM1 | ecosystem: Host-associated > Fungi > Mycelium > Unclassified ...
CTTTGACAGGACTCTGATTGAGATGCAAGCGCAAACCATGCAAAGAAAAGTTTTACGAACCATTTGTCCCGATGCAAAAGGTCTGATCGCCAAAATCACCAATATTTGTTACAAGCACGAACTCAATATCGTGCAGAACAATGAGTTTGTTGATCATCGCACCGGGCGTTTTTTCATGCGTACCGAGCTGGAAGGCATCTTTAACGACAACACCCTGCTGGCCGATCTCGACAGCGCCCTGCCCCAGGGGTCAGTGCGTGAACTGCACAGCGCCGGCCGCCGTCGCGTGGTGATTCTGGTCACCAAAGAGGCGCACTGCCTGGGCGACCTGTTAATGAAGAGCGCGTTTGGCGGTCTGGATATGGAGATTGCCGCGGTCATTGGTAACCATGACACGCTGCGTTCGCTGGTTGAGCGGTTTGATATTCCCTTCGTTCTGGTGAGTCACGAGGGACTGACGCGGGAAGAGCACGATAACCGCATGGTGGAAGAGATTGACCGCTATCAGCCCGATTATGTGGTGCTGGCGAAATATATGCGCGTCCTGACCCCTGCCTTTGTGCAGCGCTTCCCGAACCAGATTATTAACATTCACCACTCTTTCCTGCCTGCCTTTATCGGTGCCCGGCCTTATCATCAGGCCTACGAGCGTGGCGTGAAGATCATTGGTGCCACCGCGCACTACGTGAATGACAATCTCGATGAAGGCCCGATCATCATGCAGGATGTGATTAATGTCGATCACAGCTATACCGCTGACGAGATGATGCGTGCAGGTCGTGACGTCGAAAAAAACGTGCTGAGCAACGCCCTCTATAAAGTGCTGGGGCAGCGCGTCTTCGTTTACGGCAACCGTACGATTATTCTTTAATCAGCCAGCGCGCTGAATTGACTGCGGATTCAGCGCTACGCGTAAAAAGTGGGCAAACAGTTCCTGTTTTGCCAGTGGGCGCTTTACACCCTTATCGCATTTGGTATGATGCGCCCCGCTTTGAGAGTGAAAGATTCAGGCCATGGTGGGATTCCCGAGCGGCCAAAGGGAGCAGACTGTAAATCTGCCGTCACAGACTTCGAAGGTTCGAATCCTTCTCCCACCACCATCTGAATCTGAATACGCCTCAAGCCAGCATTATCCCCGGTGGGATTCCCGAGCGGCCAAAGGGAGCAGACTGTAAATCTGCCGTCACAGACTTCGAAGGTTCGAATCCTTCTCCCACCACCATCCTGCATTCAGCACATTTCCCCTAATCGATACATCAGCTTCCTGTTCTGCGGGGAGAGGGATGAGAACCTTCGACTAAGGTTCGGGTCGAGCATCGCGAGACAACGCGCTTCAGCGCGGCCCGCAGGGTGAGGCGCAACGCGCCGAATCATCCTTCTCCCACCACCATCCTGCATTCAGCACATTTCCCCCAAATCGATACTTCAGCTTCCTGTTCTGCGGGGAGAGGGATGAGAACCCCCTGCTGACAGAGCACTTCCACGTTTTCCAAACGTTCTGCCCCCTCTTCTGCCATGACTTTTTCAGTAAAAATCGCTACCATCACCGCCTCTCATTTTCTGAACCATGGTTGACCTCATGAAATTTGTTTCATTCAACATCAATGGGTTGCGCGCCCGACCTCATCAGCTTCAGGCGCTGGTTGAACAGCATCAGCCCGATGTCATTGGCTTACAGGAAACCAAAGTCCATGACGAAATGTTCCCGCTGGAAGAGGTCTCAAAGCTGGGTTATCACGTTTTCTATCACGGTCAGAAAGGCCACTACGGCGTGGCACTGCTCACCAGAATGCAGCCGGTTTCAGTGACCCGGGGCTTTCCGGGAGAGGATGAAGAGGCACAGCGCCGGTTGATCATGGCGGAAATTCCCAGCCCGGTCGGCGACATCACGGTCATTAACGGCTATTTCCCGCAGGGTGAAAGCCGCGACCATCCCACCAAGTTTCCGGCAAAAGAGAAGTTCTATCGCGACCTGCAGCGTCTGCTGACCGAAGATCTGCCCGCCGATAAACCGGTTTTGATCATGGGTGACATGAACATCAGCAGCACCGATCGGGATATTGGAATTGGCGAGGATAGCCGCAAGCGCTGGCTGCGAACCGGTAAATGCTCCTTCCTGCCGGAAGAGCGCGAGTGGATGGATCGGCTGCTGGGCTGGGGCCTGGTTGATACCTGGCGTGAACATAACCCGGAGGTCGCCGATCGCTTCTCCTGGTTTGATTACCGTTCAAAAGGTTTCGATGATAATCGCGGCCTGCGCATCGATCTGGTGCTGGCAAGCAAAAATCTGGCAGCACACTGCGTTGAAACCGGCATTGATTATGAGATCCGTGGCATGGAGAAGCCCTCTGATCACGCTCCCATCTGGTCGCTGTTTCGCTTTTAACTGATGGTCGCGTGGCAGAGCGCCACGCGACACTTATTTCACGATCTTCCAGATCAGGTTGTTGGTGCCGATGGAGTGCTCATCCCGGGCGCACTGCAGCAGCACCCCTTCCGACTTCACCACCGCGCCTTCACTGTAGTTACGGTTTTCAAAAATACAGCAGCGCAGGCAGTCTGGCTGACGTCGCTCTGCCTGCGTCCAGGCTTCCGGCGGCATATCCACTACCACATCGGTGTTCACACCGTTATTACCGGGTGGCATCGACTGATAGCGACCGTTGGCCTGAACTGCGCTGGTTGCCAGCGACAGGGCCAGCACCATCAATACTGAGTAACGCCTCATTCCGTCTCCTTCACTTTACGTCTGGTTTTGCGCACCGGACGCTTCTGTCCGGTGGAGGGTAATCCCCGAAAGGCATGCGCCGCAGGCTGCTGTCGCGCCTGGTGGATCAGACCGGTTAAGGTCTGGACCAGGGGTTGCATAAATTCCTCATAACGACAGGCCTTTTCGCTGATACGGGTCAGTGTCGACTCCCACTGCGCCGTCATATCCGGGCGGGCAGCCAGATCGGGCAACGAGTGAATCAGGGCACGTCCGGCCTCGGTCGCGTTGATATATCGCCCTTTCTTCACCAGGAACCCACGACGAAACAGCAGTTCAATAATGCCAGCCCGCGTCGCTTCCGTTCCTAAACCATCGGTCGCACGCAGCACTTTCTTTAATTCTTTATCCTGAACGAACCGGGCAATACCGGTCATCGCAGAGAGAAGCGTGGCATCGGTGAACGGACGCGGCGGCTGAGTTTGCTTCGCCAGCACCTCGCCGCGCTCGCACAACAGCGTATCCCCTTTCGCCACCACCGGCAGCGGCATGCCGTCATTCTCCTCGTCACGCTCTTTGCTGCCCAGCAGTGCACGCCAGCCCGCCTCCGCCAGGAAACGCGCTTTCGCAACAAATTTTCCCCCGGCAATTTCGAGGTCGATGACGCACTTACGGAACACCGCATCCGGGCAGAACTGCATCAGATACTGGCGCGCCACCAGCTCATAAATATGCTGCTCGTTTTCTGTTAGCTTTACCGCGCCGGCGCGGGCCGTCGGAATAATGGCGTGGTGGGCATCCACCTTTTTATCATCCCAGCAGCGGTTGCGCCGATCCGCATCGAAATCAGCGGGCGGGGTCAGCTGTGACTGATGCGCCTGAATCGCCTTAAGTACTGCATGACGCCCGGCAAAATGCTCTTCGGGCAGATAGCGGCTGTCCGAACGGGGTTAGGTAATCAGCTTGTGGGTTTCATACAGCCGCTGACAGGTATCCAGTACCGTCTGCGCACTCAGCCCGTAACGTTTTGCCGCCTCAATCTGCAGGCTGGAGAGGGAGAATGGCAGTGGTGCCCCCTCATTTTCCCGTTTATCGCTGTAGGCCGTGACCGTCGCTGGCTGACCGGTAATCCGGGCCACCACATGATCTGCCAGGGCGCGTCTGAGCAGACGGCCCTCTTCATCCTGCCACGGCTCACAGGCTTCGCTGGGGATCCAGCTGGCCACAAACCGGGTGCCATCAGGCGTGACGATATGGGCTTTAACTTCGAAATACTCTTTCGGCAGGAAGTTTTCAATCTCTTCATCACGCCGCACCACCAGCCCGAGCACCGGGGTCTGCACCCGGCCAACCGACAGCACGCCATCATAGCCTGCATTTCGCCCCAGCAGTGTCCAGGCGCGGGTCATGTTAATGCCATAGAGCCAGTCTGCCCGGGCGCGAGCCAGCGCCGAAACACACAGCGGAATAAATTCGCGATTCTCACGCAGACGGTTGACCGCCCGATCCACCGCCTGCGGATTGAGATCGTTGATCAGGCAGCGCTGCACTTTGCTGCGTTTTTCCGCGGGCAGTTTCAGATAGTCGAGCACTTCATCGACCAGCAGCTGCCCTTCGCGATCCGGGTCACCGGCATGCACCACTTCTGTCGCCTGTGCCAGCAGTCCCTCGACCACCTTCAGCTGTTTCGCGACCGACGGGCGCGGTTGCAGCTGCCATTTTTCGGGAATAATCGGCAGATCCGCCAGCGACCAGCGTGCATAGCGGCTGTCATAAGTGTCGGGCTGCGCCTGCTCCAGCAGGTGCCCTACGCACCAGGTGACAATCTGATCGTTGCCGCAGGCAATAAATCCATCACCCCGTCGATGCGGTTTCGGCAGTACATCGGCAATCGCACGTCCCAGGCTCGGTTTTTCCGCAATAAACAAACGCATTGAATCAGCTATTCCTTAACATCAGGGAAACGGAGAGTAACCGGCTCGGCTGTCGGTGTAAGTTCAGGGCTATGTTAGCCTGGCAGGCCTGCTGGCGTAAGCATGACGCGCAGTGTTAGCGATCGTTCGCACAGGAACCGTGCAAAAAGCAGGGCTGAGAACGCCCTGCTGCCAGCGGATAAAGAGGATCAGAAATAACGCACGAAAGGCGTGGTGTCAGGCGGGAGAACCGTGGTGCTTGATTTCAGTTGTGGCGTGCCCAGATAGAGGAAGCCGACAATGGCATCCTGCTCCCGGCAGCCAAATGCCTGCCGCACCTGCTCGTCATCGGTCCAGGGACCGCTGCGCCAGATGCCGTTGTAACCCTGCGCGACGGCGGCCATCTGCATTGCCATGACCGCACAGCTGGCTGAGGCAATCTGCTCCCAGCGCGGCACTTTATGATGCTCCTCGCAGTGGGCCACCACCGTGATGATCATCGGGGCGCGAAACGGCGACTGACTTGCTTTGTTAATCGCCTTTTCATCCAGCTGTTTTTCCCGTGCCGCCCGCTCCAGCAGCTGGCTCATCCGGTCGCGCCCCCCCTTTTCCACAATGACGAAGCGCCAGGGTTGCAGGGTGCCATGATCCGGGGCGCGCATGCCCGCCCGCAGGATATTTTCAAGGATCTCACCCGCCGGGGCAGGTTCACTCAGGCGTGAGGCCGAACGACGATTTACCAGTAATTCAAGGGCGTCCATGTTTCTCTCCCGATCTCTGTATTGTTGCCTTCATCCTGGCACAGCCAGATTTTTTGTAACAGTGCGCGGTGATTTCCTGCTGACTTTTAACACGGCGCTCTTTAGGATGAGCTCGTCGGGGAAGCCGGGGCCGCGCGGCGGCCACTTCCTGCTACATATTTATGGAGAGTCTGATGCGCACATTGTGGCGAATAATCGCAGGTCTGTTCCGCTGGAGCTGGCGGGTATTAAATTTTATCAGGGAATTCATTCTGAATATTTTCCTGATTTTGTTGATTGTGGTGGGTGTAGGGATCTGGCTGCAGGTCAGTGGCTCAGGCAGCAGTTCAGCCCCCATTCAGCAGGGCGCACTGAAAGTCGATCTCAGCGGCGTGCTGGTCGATAAACCCTCAGTGAGCAACCGTCTCAGCAAAATTGGCCGTCAGTTACTGGGCGCCAGCAGCGACCGTTTGCAGGAAAACTCACTGTTTGATGTGGTCGATGCCATTCGCCAGGCGAAAGATGACAGCAACATCAAAGGGATGGTGCTCGATTTACGTGAGTTTGCGGGCGGCGATCAGCCGTCACTGCAATATGTGGGTAAAGCGCTGCGGGAATTTCGTGACAGCGGCAAGCCGATTTATGCCCTGGGCGACAGCTACAGCCAGGCGCAGTACTATCTTGCCAGCTATGCCACCAGAATCTATCTCTCACCGCAGGGCACCGTGGATCTGCACGGTTTCGCCACCAACGGGCTTTATTACAAAACCCTGCTGGAGAAGCTGAAAGTGACCTCGCACGTTTTCCGCGTCGGCACCTACAAATCGGCGGTCGAACCTTTCCTGCGTGATGATATGTCCCCTGCCGCCCGTGACGCAGACAGCCGCTGGATTGGTCAGCTGTGGCAGAACTACCTGAACACCGTGTCGGCGAATCGTCAGATTACGCCGGAACAGCTGTTCCCGGGTGCGGCGGCGATTATTGCCGGGTTGAATGCAGTCAAAGGCGACACTGCGCAATATGCGCTGGATAACAAGCTGGTCGATGTTCTGGACTCGCGCGCGGCGGCCGATCAGGAGCTGGTAAAAACCTTTGGTCTGGATAAGCAGACGAACGATTACCGCAGCGTCAGCATCTATGACTACAGCGTGAAGTCCGCCTCAGCACAGCAGGATGGCAACATCGCCGTGGTGCTGGCCAGCGGTGCCATCATGGATGGTGAAGAGACGCCGGGCAACGTCGGTGGCGACACCACGGCGGCGCAGATCCGTGATGCGCGTCTCGATCCCAAAATCAAAGCGATTATTCTGCGGGTGAACAGCCCGGGTGGCAGCGTCACCGCCTCTGAAGCGATTCGCGAAGAGCTGGCAGCGGCGCAGGCAGCGGGCAAACCGATTGTGGTTTCGATGGGCGGTATGGCCGCATCCGGCGGCTACTGGATCTCAACGCCTGCCAGTTATATCGTGGCGAACCCCAGCACCCTCACCGGCTCGATTGGCATCTTCGGGGTCATCAATACCCTGGAAAACAGCCTGGACAGCATCGGGGTTCACACCGATGGTGTCGCAACCTCGCCGCTGGCGGATATTTCCACCACCAAGGCACTGCCTGCTGAAGTGCAGCAGCTGATGCAGCTGACCATCGAAAATGGCTACCACAACTTCGTTGGCCTGGTGGCGAAGTCCCGCCATAAAACGCCGGAACAGATCGATGCGATTGCCCAGGGCCACGTCTGGACCGGCAGCGATGCGAAAGCCAATGGTCTGGTGGATGCGCTGGGTGACTTTGACGATGCGGTGAAGAAGGCGGGTGAGCTGGCCAAAGTCAGCAAGCCTCAGCTGAGCTGGTATCAGGATGAGCCGGGCTTCCTGGATCTGATCCTGGGTCAGATGAATGCCTCAGTGCAGGCCGTGCTGCCTGCCACGCTTAAGGCCTGGCTGCCCGCCCCTATGCTGGATGTGATGAGTGCGATGAAAGCCCAGCCGGGTCTGCTGGACCATCTCAACGATCCGCAGAACCGTTACGCATTCTGCCTCAACTGCGGCGAAGTGCGATAAACCTCGCAGCCCGGCCGCTGGTCGGGCTGCTTTTCCCCGCTATTCCCCTTATACTGCGCGTTTTACGGCAAGTCTGAGTGTTTTCATGCAAAAGAAAAATATCTATGTAGCCTACACGGGCGGGACAATCGGTATGCAGCGTTCGGCGCAGGGCTATATTCCGGTTTCCGGCCACCTGCAACAACAGCTGGCAGACATGCCGGAGTTCCACCGCCCTGAAATGCCTGATTTCACGATTCACGAATATCAGCCGCTGATCGACTCCTCTGACATGACGCCGGAGGACTGGCAGTCTATCGCTGAAGATATCCGCCAGAACTACGATCGCTATGACGGCTTTGTGATCCTGCATGGCACAGACACCATGGCCTTCACCGCCTCCGCGCTCTCATTTATGCTGGAGAATCTGGCCAAGCCGGTTATCGTCACCGGCTCACAGATTCCGCTAGCGGAATTACGCTCGGACGGTCAGCAGAATCTGCTGAACTCCCTTTATGTGGCGGCCAACTATCCGATTAGCGAAGTGTCGCTGTTTTTCAACAACACGCTCTATCGCGGTAACCGGACCACCAAGGCGCATGCCGATGGCTTTAACGCCTTTGCCTCGCCAAACCTTCCGGCGCTGCTGGAAGCGGGTATTCATATCCGCCGCCTCAATACGCCGCCAGCCCCTGCCGGTCAGGGAGAGCTGAAAGTTCACACCATTACCCCGCAGCCGATTGGCGTGGTCACTATCTATCCGGGTATCTCTGCGGATGTGGTGCGTAACTTCCTGCGTCAGCCGGTGAAAGCGCTGATCCTCCGCTCCTATGGCGTAGGTAATGCGCCACAGAACAAAGAGTTTCTGGCTGAACTGCAACAGGCCAGCGAACGTGGCATCGTCGTGGTGAACCTCACCCAGTGTATTTCAGGCAAGGTCAATATGGCCGGCTACGCCACCGGCAATGCGCTGGAACATGCGGGCGTGATCAGCGGATCGGATCTGACCGTGGAAGCGGCACTGACCAAACTACACTTTTTACTCAGCCAGGATCTCTCTGCCGATCAAATCCGCGCCCGGATGCAGCAGAATCTGCGCGGCGAACTGACCGAAGACTGACTACGGAGCGAATCAGAATGAAGCGGGCACTCATCATTATTGATATACAGAACGATTTTTGCCCCGGCGGCCCGATGGCAGTCCATGAGGGAGACCAGACGGTCGACGTGGCAAATCGCTATGCGCGAGCCTTTCGCGAGAACGGGGAATGCGTGCTGGCCCTGCAGGACTGGCATCCGGCCGACCATGGGAGTTTCGCCTCGGTCTCCGGTGAGCCGGTCTATACCCTGGGTGAGCTGAACGGTCTGGCACAGATCTGGTGGCCGGATCACGGCATACAGGGCTCGGCCGGCGCAGACTTTCACCCCGGCCTGGATCGTTCGCTGTTCGATGCAACCTTCCACAAGGGTCAGGACCAGGATGTCGACAGTTACAGCGCCTTTTTTGACAATGGTCATCGCCGTAAAACCGAGCTGGACAGCTGGCTGCGCGAGCGTGGCATCACTCATCTGGTGATGCTGGGGCTGGCGACCGACTACTGCGTTAAATACAGCGTGCTGGATGCACTGGAGCTGGGTTATCACGTTGAGGTGGTCAAAGAGGGCTGCCGCGGCGTGAATCTGAATCCTGAAGACAGCGAGATCGCTTTTGCGCAGATGACCGCGCAGGGCGCGGTTCTGATTTAAAACAGAGCTGGCAGGACGCCAGCTTTTTTTTAGTGCAGATGAATACGGGTCACATCCGATTCAATGCCGAACTCTTCCTTCAGCTCTTTTTTTGACTTCATCACCATCTCCCCCCCTTTGCCGATGGTCATGTGCTGCGGCGCATCGTTGTGTCTCGCCTGCCACATCATGACCAGCTGCAGGCAGTTGTCACGCTGCTCCTGGGTCAGGGCCACGCCGTCCGGCCACTTACCGATCTCCACCGCCGTTGCCAGACGCTGATAGACTTCCGGCGTCATTGACGCCAGCATGGCTTCCAGTTGTTCCTTCATCGCCTTTACCCTCTGGTCTGTTCGCCCTGCTCATCGGTGAAATTCAGCGAGGCGGAGTTTACACAGTAGCGTTCGCCGGTAGGCTGCGGACCATCCGGGAAAACATGCCCGAGGTGCGCGTCACAGCTGCCGCAGCGGATCTCCACGCGCTGCATACCGTGAGAGTTGTCTTCGATATAGCGAATCGCCTCATCACTGACCGGCTGATAGAAGCTGGGCCAGCCACAGCCTGAGTCATATTTGGTTTCTGACAGAAAAAGGGGCGCTTCACACACCAGACAGTGATAGATGCCCTCCTGCTTGTTGTGCAACAGGGCGCCGCTGTAAGGCGGTTCCGTTCCGCGATGCTGAGTAACGTAGCGCTGCATTTCAGTCAGCTGCGCAATTTTTGCTTCGGGTGCGGTCTCTTTAGCCATTTTAGGATTCCGGGCAGTGCCATTCTGAAAATTTCGTCTATTATTCTAACAAATGATCAACATAACCCGGGTCTTTTTTTGTGCTCACCCTTTCACTCTGCCCATCGCAAAGCGGATTTGTGACTTCGATCACCTTTTATCCGGAGCATCCCTATATATTCGGCGATTGATTCAATGAAGCGCGATATCATTGGCGGCGCGCAAGCGGTTGCGCACCGAATAATTCCTCTCAGGCGAATTGATTTGTCGCAACAATTGACACGATTCCGCTTGACGCCTGGTAAGGTTTTTGTAATTTTACAGGCAACCTTTTATTCACTAACAAATAGCTGGTGGAATATATGACTATCAAAGTAGGTATCAACGGTTTCGGCCGTATCGGTCGCATCGTTTTCCGTGCTGCACAGAAGCGTTCTGACATCGAAATCGTTGCTATCAACGACCTGCTGGACGCGGATTACATGGCGTACATGCTGAAGTATGACTCTACTCACGGTCGTTTCGACGGCACCGTAGAGGTTCAGGATGGCGCACTGATCGTAAACGGTAAAAAAATCCGTGTTACTGCTGAGCGTGACCCGGCTAACCTGAAGTGGGATGAAGCAGGCGTTGACGTTGTTGCAGAAGCAACCGGTATCTTCCTGACCGACGAAACCGCACGCAAACACATCACCGCAGGTGCTAAGAAAGTCGTTCTGACCGGTCCATCTAAAGATGACACCCCAATGTTTGTTCGTGGTGCAAACTTCGACAAATATGAAGGCCAGGATATCGTTTCTAACGCATCCTGCACCACTAACTGCCTGGCACCGCTGGCAAAAGTCATCAACGACAAGTTTGGTATCGTTGAAGGCCTGATGACCACCGTTCACGCGACCACTGCTACGCAGAAAACCGTTGATGGCCCGTCTCACAAAGACTGGCGCGGCGGCCGCGGCGCATCTCAGAACATCATCCCTTCATCAACCGGCGCAGCGAAAGCCGTTGGTAAAGTTCTGCCAGAGCTGAACGGCAAACTGACCGGTATGGCGTTCCGCGTTCCAACCCCTAACGTTTCCGTTGTTGACCTGACCGTGCGTCTGGAAAAAGCGGCATCTTACAAAGAAATCTGTGCTGCAATTAAAGCTGCTGCAGAAGGCGAGATGAAAGACGTTCTGGGCTACGTTGAAGATGACGTGGTTTCTACCGACTTCAACGGCGAAGTCCTGACTTCCGTGTTTGACGCTAAAGCGGGTATCGCGCTGAACGACAACTTTGTGAAACTGGTTTCCTGGTATGACAACGAAACTGGCTACTCAAACAAAGTTCTCGACCTGATTGCACTGGTTTCTGCTAAATAAGGCAGCCAGACATCATTGAGAATAAGGGCGACTTCGGTCGCCCTTTTTTTGATCCGCACAGGAAGGAATCGAACATGCAAGACAAACTGTTTTCTCTGCCGGTAGTCACGCAGATCTCCCCTTACCTCTCGCAGCGCCAGGTGGGTGAATTACCGACCATTGTCGTCAGCCATCCTAAAGTCCGGGCGGCGATTACGCTGCAGGGCGCACACCTGATCGCCTGGCAACCCAGCGGTGAAAAGCCGGTGCTCTGGCTGAGTGATAAGAGCCTCTTCTCACCGGGTAAAGCCATTCGCGGCGGCGTGCCGATCTGCTGGCCCTGGTTTGGCCCCGCTGGTGAACCGGCACACGGTTTTGCCCGGGTTCAGCCGTGGAAGCTGACCGCGCATGACGAAAATGATGAGGGGGTGATGCTGACGCTGGTGCTGGAGAGCAATCCCCAGACGCTGAAACTCTGGCCACATGAGTTCACCCTGATTGCCCGCTTCCGTCTGGGTGAGCATTGCGAGATTGAGCTGGAAGCCTATGGTGATTATGAGGCCACGGCGGCGCTGCACAGCTACTTCAGCGTGAGCGATATCAGCGGTGTAGAGGTCTCCGGTCTCGGCAACAGCTATATCGATAAAGTGAACAACGGCGAGACCGGCAGCAGCGACGGCAGACAGCGTTATCCAGGCCGCATCGACCGCATCTTCACCGCGCCGGAAGATTGCTCGGTGATTCATGACACAGCGGGTCAGCGTCAGGTCGAGGTTTATCATCACCATCATAGTGACGTTGTCACCTGGAACCCCGGCGTAGAACTCTCCTGTAGCATGGCCGATATGGCGAATGAGGGTTATAAAACGATGGTCTGCGTGGAAACCGCGCGCATCAGTAAACCGCTACGCAGTGCGGGCGAGAAACCGGCACGGCTGGCCACGACGTTCCGTCTGAAAAAGAAAGCCGCCGCCAGCGACAAGGCTATCGGCTAAACGATATCCAGCGGTAATTTATGCTGCGGTGCAGGCCAGGCGCGATCGATAAGCTGAAGCTCTTCGTCGGTCAGGACCACCTCCAGCGCCGCAGCATTCTCCTGCACGTGGGCCACAGAGCTGGCTTTAGGGATAGCGATCACGCCAGGCTGACGAATCACCCACGCCAGCAGAAGCTGCGCCACGCTGATGCCCTTCTGCTGTGCAATCTGAGTCAGCAGAGGATCGGTAAAGAGCGTATCCCGCAGCCGACCCGCCTGCGCCAGGGGACAGTAGGCCATCACCGGCACGCCACGCTGCTGACAGGCTGGCAACAGATCAAACTCAATACCGCGTGACGCCAGATGGTAGAGAACCTGATTGGTCGCACAGTGTTCCCCATTGGGTTCATCCCACAGTTCGGCCATGTCATCTGTATCGAAGTTTGACACCCCCCAGAAACGAATCTTGCCCTGCTGCTGCAGCGTTTCCATCGCGCGCAGTGTCTCTTCCAGTGGAATATTTCCGCGCCAGTGCAGCAGGTAGAGGTCGAGGTAATCCGTCTGTAACCGGCGCAGACTGCGCTCGCAGGCTTCAATCGCATCCGAGTGACCTGCATTCCAGGGATAGACTTTGGAGACCAGCAGGGCCTGATCGCGGCGGCCGCGCAGCGCCTCACCGACGACCTCTTCTGCGCCGCCATCCGCATACATTTCGGCCGTATCGATCAGCCGTAACCCGCAGTCGAGTCCGGCCTGCAGGGCAGCGACTTCACGGGCACGCTGCGACGGATTTTCACCCATAAACCAGCTGCCCTGACCGATAACCGGCAGCGACGCATGGCCGGCAAACGTGATTCTGTTGCGCATTCTCTTCCCTTAACCCATTACGGGGCCCTGTAAAAGAACACAGGGCGGTAAACGCCCTCTTTTAGTGCATACTCAGAAGCTGTAGCTGACGCCGGTCCAGACCGTCGCCTGCCCGCTTTTATCAATCATCGGGCTGTCTTTGATTTCGCTGTCAAAGCGGGTGTAACGCCCTACTACTCCGACGTTCCACTGCGTGTCAATCTGATAGCTGGCGCTCAGCTCAACATAAGGTGACCAGCTGTCATCCGGATTATAACGACTGATGCCGGTCCGGGCGCTCTCATGACCGGAGACACCGTAGTAATAACGGTTCTGGTTGGCACTGTTCCACATGGCACCGATGCCTGGCGTCAGGCTGAAGTCGCCCATCTGGAAGCGATAGAGATAGGTCAGGTCCCAGATGACGCCGTTGCTGTTGTTCAGCACATCACCCAGCAACGCGGTGCGGACAATCCCCCAGTCTGCCGTGTGACGGTAAGTGGCACCGCCCATCAGCGTCATGCGGCGCTTATCCAGTCCTTTCATATCGCCCAGATCGTTGTCGCTGGGTTTGTACTCTTGCGGTGACCCCAGCAGGGTCAGCGACAGCTGATTCTGTGGATCTTTCCACAGGTAGTAACCGCCCTGCAGGCTGCGGAACCAGAAGTTTTCACCCTCGTAGTTGATCACCGGAACCGGAAGATACCGGTCCTGTCCGCCGCGATACGGTGACTCTGCGTAGATGACCGATGCCCCCAGAGAAAGCGGATCGGCACTCGCCTGCCCGGTGAGTAAATAACAGGGCAGAAGGGCAACAAGCGTCTTAAATTTGAATTGGTTCACAATTTATTCATTCCATAAATATAACAATCAAACCCTAAGTCTAACGGTTTTTTACCGCTGGATTAACTTATATCAAAATCCTTTAAGTCAGTTACCGATGCAGGTGGCATTAAAGGTTAAAAGTACGTTAAGTTAATGCTTCAGTCAGTTGAACCCATCTCACAACAAATCAAAATTGCCGTTGATCTTCCCCTCATTCACGCAAACCCACGGAGGAAATTTCTTAGAAGCCATCTACAGTTAGAAGTAACAGCAAAGAGTTTGGACGAGCAGAGTAACCACAAACGTTGTGTATCCCGATAAAAAAGATCAGGTTGGCATAAGGGTTGCTGTACTCAACAGAGAATATCTTCCGGGAGCTGCTACAAGCCTCTAATTACGCTCCTTACCTGTGCTAAAAACGAAAGGACGGGCATCGCTATGAATATATTCGATCACTATCGTCAGCGTTATGAAGCTGCCAAGGACGAAGAGTTCACACTGCAGGAATTTCTTGCCATCTGTAAGCAGGATCGCAGTGCATACGCCAACGCTGCAGAACGACTGTTAATGGCTATCGGAGAGCCGGTAATGGTCGACACTGCTCAGGAGCCACGCCTTTCCAGAATATTCTCCAATCGTGTGATGGGA
>Ga0157366_1000691_pt1 | contig 14451 bp, 11 predicted proteins | sample AttbisABBM1_FD_113149 | JGI IMG/M metagenome (GOLD analysis project Ga0157366, IMG submission 113149) | Fungus gardens microbial communities from leaf cutter ant in Botucatu, State of São Paulo, Brazil - Atta bisphaerica ABBM1 | ecosystem: Host-associated > Fungi > Mycelium > Unclassified ...
AATTGACTCTCCAGATGCTCGCCGAGACGTCGGGACGTATCTGAATAGTGAGTTTGAGAAAATACGTAGAGTCTTCGCTCATCATTTTCCCGGCGACAATTGGCCCCTCGAGCGGGAATTCTCCGAGCTCAGTCGAGCGGCTTCCGGCATGTTTCTTTTTGCTTGGGACCCGATTGCGTGTCCACGTGACTGATCACAACTAGACCGAAAATCTTGTCGCCCTTATTTCTACGAACCTTATTATAATGACCGAGTCAATACCCAAGGTCACGCTCGTAAGTTGTGTTTCTTGCACTGCGGAGATTCACTAACAACATGAACTTCAAATAGCTCCAGGGTGCTACTTCGGACCTTTCGGCAGCTACATATCAGATTCACGATGAATCGCATACTATGGGCAATTCTCTGCGGTGGATGTTAATGAAGAAGTATGTGGATAGTTTTCAGTTGGACGACAATATTTTGACTCAAATGCTAGCCCAAAGGTCGAGTTTTGTGGTTACAGGTAAATTCTACAAGCATCTTGACCGATTTTATTCTTTTCCCAGAAAACTATGGATTTGATTTTCTTTGTGTCTGTAGGTTTGAAGTCTGATAACGTCATCCCCTCTTTAGTGTCCCACATCCTTCGGAAAATGTCATAAATGTGCGGATCCAAATGTACGGTACGTTTGTCATATTTATTTCGCAGCTACTCTCATGATAATTGAATGGGCATGGATTCACAGATAATCTGTCTTCTCTGGATGCTTTGATTGATGCTCTCGGAAATCTTGATAATCTTTGCGAAGTCATCGAAGACGCATATCTTGATAGTTTGCGGGAAAACAAACACGAGGTTTGGATAGAGGAATCATGACCATCCACGACAGGAAGCCCACAGGGGTTCACAGAATTAAGATCGACAGGTATCTGCGAGTGACACGAGGAAAGCGAGACCCAAGTAGTCTATAGAAGATGGAGAGGGCGACCAAGTACAAGAGAAATGGTTGTAGGAGATCAGACTGCAGGACGGTCCCGCCACTTTTGCCCGCCGCTCATGTTGAAGTTCAGGCTGAATAACCTCCCCAAAGGGCTTGAAAATGTAATTATATTGAAAATTGGTGCTGGGTATCCGAACTCAGATGAAGTTAGTTGGAAATTCGCACAAACTTGGGCTCGAATGAAATTGCCTCAAATCATAACTGCTCATACAACCTGAATATCTCACAGATTCGTTTACGTGGCCATTATTATTGTTCTATGCCTACCTTAACCAAAAAAATCCAACAGTGCCTGTACAACTTGATCAGGCTTCTCCTGCTGAACCCAGTGACCCGCGTCATCGACTATGATAAAGTCTTGATCCTTGATCCCTCCCGTTACGATACTTCTGCTTCTCATGGCTTCGACTGCCCCAGGCAATTGCCATGTACCCCAATCCATTGCTCCAGCAATATACCTCACTGGCACTTCTATCTTCTTTTTACCCATTTCCCTCATGCCCGCCTCTGCATTCCACGTTTCATCTGTCATTATCCTATATCTGTTCAGGCCGCCTTGAAATCCTGTCTTCTCGTAGACATCGGTATACACTTGGAGCTCTTCTGTTGTCAACCACGCACATGCAACCTCGTGTTCTGCCCCAGGGTGGTAAGGGCGAACTGCTTCGGGCATAGTGGCATCAGCCGGCATGATATAATAGTGTGGTAGTGTTTCCATGGCTGATGCTACTCCTTCTACTGATTTCGCTCGTGGCACGCGATTTGAATCCTTAATTGGGTCACGATTTGTAGCCAGTGGGCCCGGAAGTGGTGTCCTATTTCCTTCCCAATCGGCACTCTTCACATGATAATACGCTCTGAAAAATGCTTTCAACCCTTCAGGTACATTCATAATCTCCGTATTCGCCTCGGCTGTTGAGAAATATACAGTATAATGCTTTCGAGGTCTGGAGAGCTCCCTTAAGCGAGCGTCAATGAGATATGCCTTCGACTCCTCTTTTTTCTGCACAATCCTTGCCTCCAAAGGATTAGGTGGCCCACCAAATGGTGAACTCATCAACACTACACGTTCAAACATGTCAGGCCTAATGAGAGCTGCCCAGGCAGCAACGGTTGACCCATAATCATGACCAACAACTGCGTGTACTCGCTCGTAGCCTAAGACTAAAACCAAGTTCACGACATCCGCAACGATGTTGAGAATATGATATGGTCGTAGATCATCATCGTAGGTCACTCGCCCCGCATTATTGTTATCGTGCGACAATGAGATGGGAACGGTTAGTCCGAATCCCCGCTGGTCGGATGCGACGACGTAGTATCCGGCTTTTGCAAGGGGTACAAAGACTTTGCGCCAGGAATATGCAAGCTCCGGAAAGCCATGAAGGAGTATTACGAGAGGTGGTTTTGGTTTCTGGGAAGCTGGAATGAGTATCTGAGAAGAACTGAGAGGATGCTCAGCGAGAGGCAGACACTCAAGGAGGTGGACATTGAGGTCGCCTACGACCAGTTGACGCGATGTGACTTCCGTTGGGAGACCTGGCCAACTTTGAGAGCTCATGAGGCCTATTATCTGCTTTCTGCTGCAAGGTCTAATGTGATAGATTGAATCCGAATTGGTGTTTCTCAAATCTGAGAGGGAATCCCATGCATCTTATCTGGCTGATGTACGGCAGAATCAGTTTTCTGAGAATCCTCCATCCAATCAGTTGTTCTCTATTTCAGCCCTCCAACAACATTGGATACCGCCAGGTTATTTGCTTCGTTAGCTAGTCAATCTGATACTTCATTCGGAAATTGGTTGCTGCCTAACGGGTGATCAACTCCTCAGCAGCTCTATCATGCCAGACCGGGCTCATGTTTGTGTTATTGCTATTTTTTAGGCGTCAACTTGCTACAAGATTTTCAATCAGCAAAGGGTGGATGATCAGAAGGGCTCTGGCATTTGATGTGCCAATAATTGATATGGCCGTGATATCTAGTTGTAAATACTGTTGGAAGGAACCCAAAAGCAGCGACGTGCAGTGTGGACAACCGGCAGCTAATGTAACTGGGTACTACTACACTCAACTCTACTGGGGCTATGTTACAAAAACCCTGCGGACCAGTGTTTGAGAGAATGGGATTTATTCTAAGGTTAAAGTTGCGCTAGATAAGGTCCCACATGATCCACATCCTCAGATCTCTATTTTTTATTTTTTAAATTCAACAATTTATTACATGGGATGTGAAGATAGAATGGTAGCTACTACTTACATAAAAGAGAGAGAAAAAACAAAACAAAACAAAACAAAAACAAAAACAAAAATTAGAAAACTAGCAAAATAATACTAAGTGTCAAGAACACAAGAAGTGGACTTAACTTTTCTCATTTTATTTTCTTTTCGATTTACTTTTCATTTTTCTATTTTTAGAACTTAGGGTTAGGGTTAGTAATGATATCACACTGTCACACAGCAGGTCACATCAGATGACATGGTCACAAGTCACATGATACATGGAAGGACATAGAACATTCTAGAAGAGATAATGTTATACAATGTGTGGTACATATGTTGACCTTAAGGCATATACATGGTCATTTAGGGTAGGTTAGAAATAGCTCACATGGACTATTAGGTATTAGTATATAAGGTAGACAATCTTGTACAGAGTTCTCTATCGAGTTCTCTTGTGTTAACCCAATACAAGGTTCTTTTACTTGACCAACTCTAAGGTCTTGTGATTGTAACACTAAGCTGAGATATTATTCTGAAAGCAAAAAGCTTCAGGATTGAACTCTAAGAACATGATTATATCCTATGATTATATCCATAATAGATTCTCTTCTAGGATTCCAACACTTGGTAAATCTCAGACACTTGAATAAAATGTGTCTCCTTATTTCGATAGAGTAATTACCACAAGAATAAGCTATAGATTCTTTTAGGAAGAACCTCAACCTATATTCACCTATAGGTGTGTGATTTGTGATCATTCTCATGATTCATGTGCATAATAAATTTGAAAGACCAAAGTGTTTTAGCAAAGCTCCTCCTTTTGTATATATTGAATGAATGTGTTCTCCTTTATCATTGTTTAAGTTGAGAAATTTTCTTCCTTTGTAATCAGAAGCTTGAAAGATCTGCAAATGATAAAATTACATTTCTCCTTTCTTTCTGTTAAACTCCCACAATGTTCTACTTGGCAAAATAGAAGTGATTTTGATATGTTTCAACTCTTTGTTGACTAATACATGCAGTGACCATTTGATGCTATTGGAACAGTTCCAAAATGCAATTGAATTATGAGGTTTTTTGTTGAAAAAATCCCTAAGACTCTTATATTGTGATTAAATAAAGTTGATATAGGTGAATTGAAGTATCAAAAATTCATTTCACAGCTGGGATAGTGTCTATGATGACAACTATTTTCAAAGCATCATATAATTTTGTAGCTTGGTCTATCCCACATCTAATAGCAAAGAGTTCAGCTTTTGTGAAGTTAATGTTTATTGCATGTTGCATGATAAACAGATTTATTGATAATCCTGTGGCTCTTTTGAATGTGAGATACTGAGGTAGCTACATTGTTCTTGATACTTGGATCTGTGATAACAAGTATGGTGTCTTGATTATTGAGAGAATCTTCATAGATGTTGTCAAGTCTATTATGATAAGTTCTTAACATGTCTGTATCTTTGCAATTGACTAAAATAAAAGAAAAAAAATCAGGAAAAGTGTCTACTAAATGAAAACCTGGTGAAAGTTCAATGTTAAGTATCAAGAATGAAGGAAGTGGACTTAATATTTTTCTATTTTCTTTTCTCATTGTTATTTTCTTTTATTCTATTTTTAGAACTAGGGTTAGGATTAGAGTGATGGAATCATGCTGTCACACAGCAGGTCACATGATGCATGAAAAGATGTAGAAGGTTCTAGAAGGATGATGTCATACAATGTGTAATACACATGGTCGTTTAGGGTAGGCTAGAAATAGCTCGTACAGACCATTAGGTATTTGTATATAAGGTAGACAAATTTTGTACAGAGTTCTCTATCAAGTTTTCTTATGTTAACCCAATACAAGGTTCATTTTCTTAACCAACTCTAAGGTTTTGAGTTTGTAACATTAAGAGAATTAAAAGAAGAGAGAACTTCATTTAAACAATTGTTAATGTCTATAATAGAACTTTTGATTTTTACCTGTTGTTTAGGCATAAAAAGAGATGTTGCTATATGATAAGGTGTGGTCTTCTTGGAGTGTTAGTTATCAAATAAAATTGAATTGGAATAAGACTAGCTATAATCTCAATATCCTAAGTAGGAGAGATTTGAAATACTTCTATGATCCATAGTACCACTCTTCTTTGTATTTTCTTGAGTTCTTTGAGTAAGTGAAATAGTGGTGCTCCTTTGAAATACCACAACTGTGAACTGTATATAAAAATAGATAAGATACATGTCCTATATAGAAGTTATTTGTATATGGGAGATAATCCTCTGTTTAAATTTCCCAACATTTTTATGTCTTTGATTGTAGAAAGGGCTTTGTTGGTGTAATAATAAACATGTTGTCAAAAAGATAACTTCTTGTCAAAGAAGAACCCTAGATATCTCTATATGTCTTTCAGATAGAGTAGTAGACCTCCTAATAAATAGAGATCTCAAGAGAGAAGGTATATATTTTTTATCAATCTTGAAAAATGGAAGACTTCTGACTTGTTATACTCAACAGTGAGGCTGAATTGGGTAAAAAGAGATGATATAATGTTGTATCCACAAAAGAGGTTTGCATTCAATTTTTCATAGCTTTTCTCTTGAGAAATAAGAAGTCTATCATTTACAAAGAAGAGGGTGGAAATTGGAATAAGAGATAAAAGAGATTTAGTTCTTCTTTTAAAAATATAAAGAATGGAAGCAATGTAAATGGCAGAAAGAATGGGAGAAAGAGCAAAATCTCTGTTAATTAAATAATTAGAAAAAAGAAAGAGATTTAAAAACCAAAACTAGCTTTATTCAAAATTAGTAGAAGAAGTTGATGATTAAGAAAAGAAAAAAATTGAGCAATGTCAAAGGTGAGAGTATTTGTATGAAAGCTTTTGAGCCATCCTATATATATCAAATGAGTTGGAAAAACTCTGGTATCCATAGTTAACTATTGTTTGATACCACCTATTTGAGTTGGATAGATGAAATAGAGTGAACTTGAAGTCTATTGCTGATGACTTTTTCAATCAATTTTCTAATTGTATTAAGAAGAACAATTTGTTGGAAAGTTTTGGGCTTATCATATGAAGATTTATTTGGCTTTGGAATAATAATTGATGTTGATTTTTTAAAATGAGATGGCCAATAGCTAAGGTTGATGCAGATGTTAATAAGATTTATGATGTACTTGTTGTCTTTGATTAATATTTTCAGGTGTCTCTATGAGATGTGATTAGGGCCTAGGATAAATGAATTACTATATTTACTGATAACATCAATGAATTCTGCTTTGGAGAAAGAAAGCTATTCTACATTTGAAAACATCAGAACTTCTTCCAATAAATGTAGATTTATAGGCCTATCTTGAGCTGCATTATAGAATTGATAAAGTGCTTGCCATAACTCTTTTAATTCATTACATGAATGTCTATTGAAATTGGTTGCTTCAGTAGCCAGTAACTTGTATTTCTTGATCCAATTTGTTAGGTTCTATAGTCTTTTATTAGTCATTGTGATTTCTTGAATTCTGATATTAAAGAAAGAATATTTCAATAGTATTCTTGTATTTAATTCAATCTAATATTTTCTTAGAGGATTAATACAAGAATAGGTTTTTGCTACAATCTTTATTCTACCAAGCCTTTGAGTACTTAGTGATATAGACTTGTTTAGAATATATATACCAAAGTTCTTCTATGATAGAAGCAAATTTTTTGACTGTTTTTTCCAAAGTCTCATAACCATGAATGTTGGTTATGTCAATGTTTCCTACTCTGCTTATTAGATCATTTGCAAAAAAAATTTCTTCTTCACTATTTTTTATGATAGTTAGCTTTTTCTCTTGAATAAATTCTTTCTTAATAATAATGTAAATCAATAAGAGAGTACAATCAGATGGATCTCAAAGATTAGGTAAAATAAAATGATTATTAATTTCTCTGAAGTAAAGCAAAGAAACATGAAATTGAGAACTGAATTTGACTCTTGAAGATTATCAGTGTATTATGTAGAGACTTGGTAGACTGGAGTTGAAAGTTCAAGGTTGAAACCATTAGCTATTTTCTTTAAGGAGTCAATGTAATGAGAATGATAAGAATATAAAGGATTTTATTTATTATCTCTTATATTAAAATCTCCTGTTATAATCAGAACATTATTCAAATTTATCTCAGTATTCTTGAGATACTTTAAAGCAGATTGATGGTCATCTGAGTATACATTGATAAGAAAACACATAGAACTATTATTGAAAAAAGAAACAAGATTAATGTCTTTGTGGTTAATAATATCTTTTCTTAAAGAGAAGCATAATCTGGTGAGTCTGATATTGATATAAGTGAGAACTCTTACGTGTTTATTCTCATTATTGGATTTTTATGTAAATAGAGTTTATGATGGGTGATAAGGAGCTCTTATAATTTCCTTACCTTCTTTAGAAGAGGTACAAAGAATACTTTGAAGAATAAACTATGAAGATTTCTGGATAAATAAAATATCATAATCTTTGTAGTTTTCTAAAAGAGTATCAGTAAGGAGTTTGTTCTTACAAACATTCTATGATAACATTTAATAATCATTAGTTGTTACCATTCACAGATGAACAAATTGAGTCAACTCTAATTTCTCAAAGCTCTTGAGATTTTTTATCATACCAGTCATAATTAAATCTATGTCTCCAGAATGGGTATTGATTACTGTCTGCTTAATAGTCATCTTTGCAATTGATATATTTGAAGCTATGTAAACAGGGTTTGCCTTTGGGGGTTTCAAGTTTGAAAGAATTAGTCTTGAAATTTGCTTTGTAGCACTACACTATATTTCTATGATGTTCGATCTTATAAAGTTCATTGTATTTTTGATATTTGGACCTATGAATACAACATATGAATATAGTGTGTTTTCACTTTTAGTAGTTTTTACATTGGGAGATACCAGAGTTCATATTGATACCTCTGATTGTGGAAATGTGTTGACTAATGTTGAAGCATCTGTTAATTAGCATTTTTCCTTTTGTACTATTTTGAAAATCCCAAATGTTGACCCAAATAACAGCTATGTTAGATTTGGGAGATATCTTATCACAAATGAGCTACTCACTGGTTGTAATACTTGAACTTAGTGGTGTTTCAGAGGTTCAGTATAAGGAGATAATGATAATAGGTGATAAGTAGTATCAACAGGAATAATTGATGTTATTAAGTCTGAGGTCTAATCCTCAGATATAAAAGTATATATACAAAAGAGTAATGGTCTGTGTGCAAGCTGTTGCCATCACATGATCAAAACTTGTACCTGATGGGAGCTGTCAGGCTAATTTTAGAAGGTAACTAATTATGTCACTATATTGATATGCTTGTATCTCTACCAATACTTATTGCTTTGAAATGTATCATATATTGTTGTAAACAGATTGATGAGCACTTTCCAATGCAAGTTTAATTGTGTGAATCCATTTAGTCTTTCATGAGATATTAGCAGACAAAGCTTTTACAGCTACTGATGGCCTGATATCTCAGTCATTTGTTGTCACTTTTGTACATCCCACATATGTGTGGATAGTCCTTATTTGGGGCTTTTTAGCGCAACTTAGTTTGTGAAAATTGGTCCACTGGTTGTAGAGATACAAGCTGAATGAAGTTTGTGACATGTTTTAATAACATGTGATCATAAAGTTAAGACAACATCATTAAAAATATGAGTTGTTTTCAAAACTTTTTCAACAATGTCAAGAGTCAAAGAAAGGTTAGTATCTTCTACAAAGTATAGAATACTCAAGATTTTCAAGTATGATTTTAATTGTGTGAGTCTAAGGCTCATCATATTACTTAAGTTCTTCATGTAGTCTTTAACAATGTTTAAGTTTGAAGTTGCTACAACTTTGTTAGCTGTAACAATAATACTCTTGTTGTCAGACCTAATAAAATTAATAGCTACTTCTGATTTAATGTCTTTGAGTGATTTATTGATGTTAGTAATATAAACTGTCACATCCTATGTTCTGGCCTCATCTATTCCTATCCACAGATAAAACATTAGCTCTCTTCCATACTCCAAACCTTTTTCAGTATAAATCAAAACTATCTCTTCTACCTTAGACATTCTTGCTAGTACAAGATGGCTCCATAGACAGCCCTTCCTTAATGTTTAAGGATCATTAGAGATCAGGGTAACTCACTCAACAGTTTCTATTCTAGATAGCTACTCTAGGTATACTAAACTAGTATATATATCTAGTAGTCTATACTGTAGTAGTTATCTTGAAAATCAACTAAAACTAGCACTCTTCCTCTAGTATTAGTGACAATACATCTTTCCATCTTCTAGTAGTTCCCTATCCTTTGAGTTCCCAGTTTCTAAGCTGAAATATATAATTTATATGACTTGTAGAGACATAGCACATAAGCTGGAGCCAAAGGTTGTTCCACTCTGACTTCTGTATTCTCAAATAATGAAAACCACTTAGTTCTGTAACAACTGGGATGTCTATTTTAGGATCTCAGATAATGAGGTGCAAACTGTATCTAACATAGACATTAGATTAAGCCATTACTCTTTTAATATTGTCTGAGTCCATAGAAATGATTATCTGTTTTAATGAGGGATTTTTAGTCATTATATTAAGCTTGTCATGGTATAGTTGAATACTAACAATTTATTTTCATTTCATTTCATTTTATCTATTTTTCTTGATATTTCTTTTTATTTTTTTTATTTTTCTTGGAAAATGAAGAGGTATATGACTGCAGTCATATGACACATTACATGATGTGATGTTTTAGGCCTGAACTCTGGAAGAAGGGGCTAGAAGGATGATGTCAAGGTGTATGTTAATGGTATGTTTACCTCATAGTATACATATGGTGGACTTATGAATAACATATGGACATTAGGGCAAGGTTATTTATTGTTAGCATAGACCATGTATGTATTATAAACAGTATAGGAATGCATCAGAGACTTCTTGTCAAGTTCTCTTATGATTCTCATAAGATACTTCATCTATAAGTTTACTTAGTATGCTATTAGTCATTCTTAGACTAGTAGTTGCCACAACAACAATTTGGGTTTCATCATTTGATCTCCTTTGTAAAATTTGGATTTCACCAAGACAAATTTGCTGGGTCTAGGAGGGATTGGCAGAAAGATCCTAGAAATATTAGCAGGTTTACCTTTTCCTTTGTTTTCTTTTCTTAGATTTGAGTTATTCAGAGGTTTTCTGTTAAACTGAGAGAAAACACATTAACAAAAGGATTTCTTATTCTTATTGGCATCTAATTTGTTCCATCCTGATTTGTAGATAGATAAGAGAAAGTTCCAAGCTACATACCCAAATTCCAAAATTTGAGAAATATCCTCAGCAGTTTTGTCTTCTAGTTTTCATTGTCTAATGAAAGCTGCTATTCTGTGGAGTGAGCACATGATATTTCTGACATTACCTCCCATAATTGACTATCCACAGGTTGGATAGCTACATAGGGAAGAACCAAAGGCTCGAGACCTTGTGTAGGGCATGAGTTGTTAAGCACTGCCTCAAGGGAGGCATGATTCAAGTCTATGTTTGGTGCCTGGTTAGTAGAATTGTTCTCCCCTTCTTTAGCTGTAGCATAAGAGAGGAAAGTGGTTTGGAACTTTTCATTTTCAACCTGGTTAGCCCAAGCAGGACTATTGGCAAGAGCTTGGACCCACTCCACATATGCCTTGGAAGATGGATTTGAAAGCACCGAAGCTGATCTAGAGCTGTTAGCACTGGAAGAAACAGACTGACCTCTTGGAGTGTTGACTCCCATGTTAATGGCCATTCTTGTAGAAGACTCTTGGCAATTGATATTAGGGTTAATGTCAAAAGGGAACAATGTATTCGCTGAAATTCTTTCGGGTGCTACCATATAAGATGGTGGTAAGAAAGAAAGAAGCAATGTTCAGATCTCTATTAATGAGGACTGGTCTACCTACAACAATATGTATGTGCATATTGACACTATTGTCCTATTGGGCGGCCACACGGTTGCAGCTAACATAACACATGTCCGTATAATTATAGACATAATTATATTCAAAGCACGTCGACTGCCTTGAGCCCCTTATCAAACATCTGGAAAGGATTCAATTCTCTTGCTACTTTTCACACGCGATTCCATCATAATGGAATATACACACGAACACTGGGAATTCTTATGCTCCAAGTAACGAGGTAACAATTGCTTCCATCTGTCGTTTGTGTGGGCTGATCACCTTGACAAAACCAGGCAAATTTGAATGGCGCACGATCAGCGGAACCTAATGTCAGGGTCGGTAATGAGGGAATTCAACCCTCTACAGGGTCTGTGTCTGGGTTGCTCGTACACGTCACCCAATGTCAAGATATTATCTCATGATCAAAGTATTCAATTCGTTGCGACCGACGTCGGTCGCCAGCTCTCCACTGGACCGTTTTTCCTCGGATAGGCATCTTCTTCCTATGGATCGTTGGTCGTTTATTCTTTTAGGCGAGCGCCTCGGTGCTTGCCGCCTATTCATCCTTTTATAAAAAGGAGGCACCTAATGATCCAGTGTACGTCAACAATTGAATGCCGAATACTTTTAAGTGTCAGACATCAAAGTAAATGATCAGTGTAAATGAATCAGAAAATTCTTGAGCATCAAATAAACCCTTTCCATCATCTGATCACCTGCTGTCGGCCGGTGAGTACTCTCAGAACAAGACCTCTTATCGTCTACGACTGAATAATCAGATAGAATGACATACTTTGAGCAGCCACGATAATCAATCCCATGGTCACATTCGTTCAGGTCTCTACCTCTCATCAGCTTTACGCCAAAATCTAACACTGTTCTTGCATTAAGTCTTTGTGGCCTATCATCGTGCATACGGACTCTGCTCCCAACCGGAAAGGATAACATTTGTCTCGGCAGTGTCACATCTACAGCCACCACTAACTTCCGGCAAATTGACGCATACTAAGTCATATGGTGGCGCATCATATCCGATCAACACATCTAGTAGTGCCTCCCTCTTCAATAAAAGCCTCAGGGCTCTGATCGTACTTCTGGTCAGCTGTTGCTGGTTGGGAATGCTCAGATTCGTAGTTTTGTCTACTGATGTGATGGCTAACAAGCTCATCGGTACTGGAGCATCAATACGGTATGGGTAGCCGACCATTTGACGACGCTCCAATACGATCTCAAGTACGACCGATATTCCAGGATTTCTTTTTTTCCTCATCTGGCTTCCATCCTTCTTGGGGGCGATTTTCCTTCTTCTCTTCCATAGGTTGAGTTGTTGTTGGCACGTCAGCTCCTCACATACAAGGTCAGAAAGGTCAGAGTGTGGGGATGCGGCATCCTGAACTTCAGAACAGTGCTAGCCTGTTCCACCCCGTAATTATACTTGATGGGTGTCTGATACCTATCTCCGCCATCACAACGTGCATTCAAGTGTCCCAGCCCAGAGCTTGGCGGCGATGGTAACCCGGTACCTGGGCTCGTTGACTGGCGCAGTTCTCTTACAAAAAGTACCATAAGTAGGTTTGAGGTCTTGAACGAGGTTTGCAAGGTCCCATCCAGAACGGAAGACCTCAACTTGTCACACGACTTCACGTAATGGCCACTGACCCCGGAATGTGCTGGGGGAAGACAAAGACACTCCGTCACAATCCTTGTATGACCGATACTCTTAGTAAACATCCCAAGGATAGTCACATCTTACCAATGATATCCCATCCCCTAAATCATCACCATCCGAGGCATTGATGGAGTAGGGCAGTGTGATAGGTGTCGGAGTAACGAGATGAAGTCTAGACTCGGAGGATTGGATTGAAACTCGTCTACACAGAACGCCAGCATCAACGTATTTGTTTCGGATGCGAAGTGGTTGACCTCGTGTCTGAGGCTCTCTTGACATCAAAATACAACACATCAAGACCTAGATCACGTCCGACAGTGCTGTGTGCCTATTTATTGTTCATGGCATTATCTGTGATTATCATTCTGTGAAGAATTTTCTGATGTAGCACAACATAAAAAGATACCAATCGGTATGATCTTCAAGAAAGGAAATTCCAAATTGACAAGACAACTGCCAACTGTGCAAATCCCTTCAGAGAATATTACTAATGTTAAACAGTGAATGCCTGATAGACAACCAGTAATAATCCTATGATAGGGGTAGTTAATTAATTCAGAGTTGAAACAAGTAGAGTGACTGTTACTGCATACTCACAAGACATAGTACTCGAAGGTCCTACTCTGATTTTGATAAAATTGGGGCACAGGTGAGAGATATAAGGTTATAGAAACTACTCTAACAACTTAATAATCACCTAGTAAACTGTGGACAACTGTAAATAACTAGAAGTCAAAAATGCATCTACAGAGGGTATATAATAAGGTGATATCTAAGCAAAACATAGTCTTGATGTTCACACTGATTATAATGGGACTAATAAATTTGATTGGTTATATTCAAATAAGAGCAGTAAATAAAGGTAAGCAAGATTGATTATACATTATTAAGTGTGGTTCATACTTAGAGCAGAAGCCTATGAAAATGGCACAGAAATTGAGCATATGAACTTATCTATGATGGTGCAGAGTGTAAACTTGAATAACTCTGGCTTCAACTTATATGTTATACTGTTACTTATCACTTGGTCACAATTTAGGATTAGAGATGAAGTATTAGAATATAAGTTCTGATAGTAGAGAAAAGCATGTCACTATTAATATTAGAATAGATATTAATGTTATCAGACTAAGGTAGTATGTTATTGTAGCCATCACTCTTAAGTTATGATAACTATGAGCAGAGAATAACAAGAAAACTCAATAAGAAGTTCTATTTAATTCAACTATTACTTATATATTTTATTAGATGTACAAACTCAGTCTTACAAAGGTAGCATAAATGACTCTATTTATTTGTATTGATTGGACATACAAACCACACTAGATAGTTAATAATCTATATATATATAATCTAATACTCATCTCAGTCTCATAAAGATAGTGTGAATAACTGAGGTATAGCCATTGTTAGAATCAAAGATGGTGGACTTGCTTCTTTTTCATTTCTCTTCTCTTATTTAAGCCTCTCTTATTTTTATTCTGACTTTTCTATCTCTTTTCTTTTCTTTTAGACTTAGTAAAAAGAAGAACTATATTGTTATGATTCAATGCTCAAAGTGTTAAGCAAAGAACTAACTCTTGTATTGAGTGACACAAGAGAACTCGATAGAGTTTTAAGTACAGAGTAGTCTACCTTATATACTAATCCCCATGGT
>Ga0157366_1000693_pt1 | contig 14420 bp, 19 predicted proteins | sample AttbisABBM1_FD_113149 | JGI IMG/M metagenome (GOLD analysis project Ga0157366, IMG submission 113149) | Fungus gardens microbial communities from leaf cutter ant in Botucatu, State of São Paulo, Brazil - Atta bisphaerica ABBM1 | ecosystem: Host-associated > Fungi > Mycelium > Unclassified ...
ATTGCCCAATCTAAATCCAGACACCCAAATTCGTTCTGGAACAGATACATCAGAAAGAAGAATTTGTCATTCTTAATAGACAACCGGCCTTGAGGCTACCACGAGGTTTCCTACATCTTGAATGCTTCTTCTTGCAGGTCAAAGGGCGACAGAAGAGGAGGAGAGAGGAAGAAAGAGAAAGAGAGAATTGAAATTTCTTACTAAGTAATTCCGTGACATTTGAATCACCGAAACGCCTCAGGGCTTACGCATTGCCTCAACTTACTGTGGTGAAGAAAAAAGTTACGGTTGTCAAGCCACAATGTGCTATACACGTTTGATACAACTTAATTAGTAACGAGGTCAAGTTTTGACCGTTGAGCTATTGACTTGAAATTGAGGAGTCTTCCTCTCATTTCGCCTAACAAGTGTAGATCGACGAGGAGTTGACTACTTTACGTGTACCATGCGTCATGACTTCAGATACATGATCATGATATGCCTACGGAGCGTTGCACAGGCAGCCAATGTAGGAATCAAACGAGATTAGAATGCTGTACTTGCTTCTTAATAAACTGTATTACTACCGTAATTTTGTACCGGTGGATGTAGTATGAATCAACAACCGCGAAAAAGGGAGAGAAAAAGAAGAAAAAGCGGAGGCGAAAAAGCAAAACCATCCCAACCAGAAACTGATCATAACAACAACCAAGGAATAAAAACCAAAAGAAATATGTTTGCAGTCAATAATCGGAGCTAGTAAGAGTATCTAAGACGGATGAATCGTATGCAAATGATATGGAAGCCAAGGTGTTGAGATATGAAGGGAAATCGCGACGAGAAAGTATGAAGGCATGTGTGATTTACAAGGCACAAGGCGGGTGTCCGGATACAGAGTTGGTGGACGTTTGTGATACAATGACGGAGAAACCACACGCGTCAAGTAACAATTACAATGAGGTCACTTTTGCGAGTCCAAATCATGACGAGAGCCGAAAATCCCACAGGAGTAATCAACAGGGAAGACGGAGAATGAAGACGGATTAAATAAATCGTCCCTTGTAATAGCTCTGAGACCCATGTACGACCCACAAGAAAAAAAAAGAAACCTGAAACCCACAACGAAGAAGTAATGAAACAAGGAAGTGTGCGTGAAAAAATAAATTCGGTAGGACTAAAAATTCCATGAAACCCGTAACGGCAGGGTTCGGAGGGGGTTAATTGGAGGGAGGTGGCAACAATGGACTGGAGACAAAGGGGGTTGGAGGGATCGACTAAACGTTGAAACAGGTGGCATTCGCACTACAAACGCCGATCATGCAAAGCGAGTTAGGAAGTCTGAAAGTGGGGGGAAAGAGGAGGAAAGGGGGAGATAGATTAATCAACAAATGCTCAGCAGAGTCGCCACCCCTGGATGTATGCATTAACGGAGCGAGTGTCCAAAATCCAAAAAGCCAGCTACAGTTGAGCCGAAGTCATGACTGAGATTATGAAGGAACGAGACGGAGTATCCCTGTCGATTCACTTCTCCTAGCCCTGGAACCCTTCATATCAACGCACCAAATAAGAAATGAACATGCACCTCCCATTGTCATCGCACAATCACGGAGAAAACAACTTCACTGCCCACCACCTAAAGCCGTCCTCGCATTAGCAGCATGCTGATGATTATGGTGATAATGGCGGTTCCTTCCAATATCGGGTCCAACCGGGCTTTGCGCACTAAGGGGTGTCATAGGCTCCCTGCCCATACTCGAGGACAGGATCCCGTGTTGCTGCAATGCTCCGCTAGTATTCACCGGCGAGTCCAACTCTGGCGACGTTCCATAATCCGACTTCACTCCTATTAAGGAACCATAATGATGGTGACTGGACCCAGATTGAACCAACCGGTCCATGTGCGCCAACGGCGGGAGTTGCATTCCATTTCCGGAGCCATTCCCACCAGAACCAAAATTCTCTTCGTCAGCACTATCAACAGTTTCAGCAATCGCTGAATGTGGGGCTGCAGAACTTAGCGGTGTCAATGGTCCAGGTTCAACACCAGTCCCAACAGCACCAGGACCAGTGACGATATTCCCGGCTTGCGACAGAGGTGACGGCCGTACTGTGTATCCCGAATACATGTGATGAGCAGCGACTGAAAATCCTGGAAGTGGAGAATGGGTTCCGGAGGGCGAATGTGAATTTGAGGGCGAGTGTGAATTTGAGGGCGAATGCGGTGAACCTGGATGAGAATGATGGTGTGAATGGGAATGGGAATGAGGCTGAGGCTGAGACTGAGGCTGAGGATGAGGATGAATGTTTGAAGGCGGGATTACTCTGTCGTGTGTGCCCGGCGCCGAAAAATTATAGTGCAAAAACCCCAAATCTTGTGCATCAATACTACTTTCAGTCTGCGAAACCAATGCAGAAGACGTAGATGTCGCAAATTGAGGCTGAGGTTGAGAAGGCAGATTGCCAGCAGACGGAACAGATAACGAAGGTGACGAAGAAGAAGTCAGAGAAGCAACGGAAAGATGTAATCCCAACGATCCAGAAGTCGTAGAAGGCATCAAAGTAGAAGTAGAAGCTCCCGGACCTCCTTGAGTAGCAGTCGTGCCAATGGGCGGCGAAGGTGATGGAGTCAACGCCTCTCCGTGCCCGTTGGTGCTACTTTCGCCCGCGCCAGCACCAGCAGCCAAGGTAGCATAATGCGCATGTCCATGCCCGTCGCTACCACCACTAGGTGAGTTTTCAGTTGTCACATAAGAATCCGAGCCTGTGGAGCCTAGACCGCCTTTCCTCAGTATTGTATTAGCATACCCTGGGGATCCACTCGCGGCAGCTATAGTCGCTAGCGGTGGAGTCATGCCTCCTCCACCGGCGCTTCCAATGCTATCACGCTTCCGGTGTCTTTTGATATCAATTCCATTAGAGCTACGTGTACCTCCGACAATGTGATGGTGTTGATGAGAAGGGTTGGGCTCATGAGCGTTGGGTTTTGGATCGGGAGGTAACGGGTCAGGTTTTGAGCTGCCGCTGGGAGTAAGACCAGTGGTGGAAAGGTTAATACCTGGCTCGGAAGATTTCTTTTTTCGACCGTGACCTGATGAAGCCCCACCGTCCTTTTTCGCTCTCGATCGTGCATATCGAAGTCCACACCTGTATAATAGTCAGCCAAAATGTTCTCATTGATTAAAACATGATGTGTCAGTGTAACAGGCAAGGAAAACCTGGTATTGATGAAATCAAGGAAAAAACTCACGCATTGCAGAGTTCCTTTTTCCCGGATGGACCCTTCCTCCATTCCGGACTAGAAGTCACACCACAACTCGAACATTCTAATATGCTCGCTGGACGGTTCCCCGATCCTCTACCCCCAAAACTTGAGGCAGAGTTTGAAACACCAGTGACGCCACTCGGATGGTATCTTGGGTCACCACCACCACCCCTGACCGATACAGGACTTGAACGGCGTTTGGATAGTGGAACAACATCCATGATTGGTGAAATATTCGGCAGAGGTGCGTTAGGAGCCGTGGCAGGCAACAACGATGAAGGAGTCGGTAATATGCTGCCGCCAACAAGCGGAGCACGACCTGTACCCGTGGAATAAGCACTATAACCAGGCGATGGAGCTCGATGGTAGTCATATGTGTGCCAGGATGAGGAGGATGAAGGCCCAGTTACTGAGGTGGTAGAGTAGGAAGTGGAGCGAGGCTGAGGGATTGACGACGAAGGTGGGGGCACTGAAGCGGGAGTATGGGCTAGGGGAGAGAGGGGGTGACCAGGGCTTGAGGTAGCCCACTGAGATTGAGCAGAGAGGGGTTGAGAATAATTTTGCTGGGACCAAAGGTATGAAGGGGTCGGGGGTGGGAGAAGGGGCTGATGAGCGAGATAACCCTGGGGATAGAGAGGAGGGTAGGAGGAAGTCGGAGAATCGTAGAAGGAAGGATGGGGTGGGTAGTTGGGACCATTGGTAGAATTATAGGAGATTGTATTGTGCATTGTGGGGGGATTGGGAGTCGAGGTGCTGCGGGGGGACGAGCCTAGCTTGTGGCAGGCGAATATGACAGTGCCTAGGATTTGTACGAGAGATGTGAGAATACTTTGAGAAAGAGAGGGAGAGAAAGAAGGTTACCATGCGGTATAAAGATGCTTTCGACCTCGCCAAGTGTGGGGGACATGAGTTGGGTGGCCCTGTACCTGCGTGTGCAGCTCGTTTTGGCATTGTTATCTTTGTGTGGACCTGAATCCATCTCCGCATTCTCCACGAGTCTGGCCAACTGCCTGCCGGTGAAGCCGTCTCCTTGATCCGGAGGCCAGGAGAGAAGCTGACGCTGGGGATGGTTTGCGAGGATCTGAAAAATACGAGGAGCAGGACCAGATGGGGAAGGTGAATGGGGGACACACATGAGGAGACGGCGGAAGAGGAGTTGGATCTGCTCCGAGGACATGAAGGGTGTGCCACACCAATTTGACCAGAGAGATTTGTGAGACTCGTCATTGTCGATCTGTGGATTGAGATCGACAGAGGCATGGATGAAGCAGAGAACGAGACCCTCGGCAGCCCAGTTGATGACGATGTCCACGGCCAAGTAGTTATCATCGACAGCGATTTTTTGTGCATCTGGCCATGAGGGAGAGGCGCCAGAGTAGCCAAGATTTCTGCGCACTTTGGAGAGACGCAGGAAGCGCACACTGGAAGAAACCAAGAGGAATCAGGGGGCAGAGAGGGAGAAGACAAGGAAAAACGGACGGACCGGGTGACTGAACCATGGAGAGTGCGGGTGTGGAGAACGCTGCTGAGGTCAGATTTTGCAGAAGACTGTTCGTCTGGATGGACAAAGGAGAGGAGGGATTTTCCAATAAGAAGGTCTGCCTGTGTGTCGAGATGAGAGGCAAAAATAGGATCGAGGTAGATGAACTGGAGTTCAGCAGAGAGCAGGGCCCAGTCTGGGAACAGTAAGCCTAAATCCAAGGACTAGAAAAAAAGGTAGAACCTACAACAGCGGGACTGGGGCGAGTCTGGGCGATGGTGGTGGTACGGGTCCATTGTCGCCGAGCCTCTGCACCAGCGCAGCTCTGAGACCTCTCCACTCAGGGGCATCCTGTTTGCGCACGCTTGACCCCGTCTTTTCCATGCACCAGAAAAACATTCCAGAAAACATATGGCTTGCTGCCGGCGACGGCGACCTACAGTCCGTCACCCTCTTCGTCGATGGCCGTGGACTTAGTCCCAACGTTCCCGACGAGCACACTTACACACCCATGTATGTTTTTTTCCTGTTGCTCTGGCCCCCACCATGCGCCTACATTTTCTGTCAGGCATGCTGCCGCATCCTACGGCCACGTTGACATCCTGCAATTTCTCATCTCCAGAGGTATGTGTGAGCACCATTGTTTGTGTCATGCACTCATCTCACGCTCCAGGCGGCGACGTCAACATTGTGGACGACGACGGCGACACCCCGCTCTACACCGTCGAAGACATCAAGACGGCCCAGTTTCTTGTCGAACAGGGTGCCGTTGTGGACCGCACAAACAACGAAGGTGTCTCAGTAGGTCCAAGTCTGTTCTTATTATAGGCGGTAGCACTATCCTACCTACACATAGCCTATCGAGCACCTGCGTTCTGAATTTCCACGTATTGCAGCGTATCTCGAATCCTTGTCGCATGGCCCTGCAGGCCCTGCTGTACATATCCCCGTATCGCAGCACTCGCAGAACGCGGTGTCTGACTCCCTCACCGACCATCTCATTGCCCAGATATCGATGCTGGCCGACACAGACGAGGACGGGCTGCAACGTACCGTGACTGCGAGCGTGCTGGAGAGTCTGGCTCAAGGTCAGGCGCTCTCGACAGAGGCAGAGGCAGAGGCAGAGGCAGAGCCGGCACACGACAAGCGCCCTCGACTGCTGTAGATTGAGATTCTGGATTTAGACTTTTGAGAGTTTTATAGATTTCTGACTATTTCTGATCGTGATCGGCTTTGATCGAATCACACGACCTTCTCTGACTATGCCCCTGTCCGACCATGCTCCTGCTGCTGGCCTTGCTGCTTTTCTTCCTTTCAACCATGACCACCAGGCTACAGTCCAGCATCGTGTCCAGGATGTCACAAGCAAGGGCTACGACTCTGTCTGTCTTCCGCTCACAACTGAAAAATGGAAGCAGCGCTGGGAGGGTATGTGTCTCCTCCCCGCTCAGGGCCATGACGACGGAAGAAAAGCTCGCGCACGCGCTGCAGAACTCTGGCGCCAGCATCCCTGCTTTCTTCCCGACGAAGTGACCCTCAAGCAACTCGATGAAACCCATGGAATCACCGTCATGATTTCCGAATGGCTTCAGCTCGATGCAGAGGACGATGGCATTAGGCATGACGCCGAAATCGCAAGTCTACTTCTACTTTTCTCCATCTCATCTGACATATTTTCAGGCCTTGCAACAAGAACTTGCTTATGCGTCATACCTCAGCATCCAAACGGTCATTCTCCCAGCTCCCCGGAACAGATTCCACGTCGCATCCTACGCCCGCATCATCAACAGCTGCCTAAAAAATGTTTCCTATATCTATCTTTCTGTCCGGCTGCCCATCTATGACCCAACCATCCTCCATTCCCACAGTGAGGTTGTTTTGGGGCCATCGCGTTTCGATCCATCAACCGCTTCACACAATAACACTGAGATGTCATCCGATGAAAGCGAGATGAACGCAACTTGGGAGATGTGGGATCTCATCAGGTCCATTTGCGATTACAACACCCGACTGACGCTCAGTACGTAATTTCCTCATCTCTATCAGAGTTGATTCCATCCTTCTTTCGTCGCAGCGCTCGATCTGACTCCACCACTTCCTTCCAAACTTGGTGTGTTGAGTAAATGGGCTGCTGAATCAATCCGCTACATATTTCTTCCGGCATCTACCTTTATTGCAAACACCAAGGGATACCCTGTGTTGCCCAAGCCGACTCAGTCGTTCATAAGGGATTGTATGATCGTAGGCCACTACTCATGGTCCCCTCGAATGCGGCTCACTACTCTGGATAGCACTGTCCAACTGTGATCTTCGCGGACACGACTCTGAACAAACATGCCCGCGGAGGCGATGCTGCTTACTTCCAATACATCAAATTCTTGGAGAAAACCAGTCCTGCCGTTCGAAATGCACAAACAGCCGGAACGGTAGAACATTTCGCCCAGGGGTATCAAGATTATTTGCAGGCTCCGTTGCAGGTCTGTCTTCTGTCTTGATGCATTGACGCGAGTTCATAGTTGACGGGCTATGACAGCCTTTGATGGACAATCTGCAGAGCATGACGTATCAGACTTTTGAGCAGGATCCCGTCAAGTATGAAAGGTACGAGGAAGTGAGTATACCAAGTCTTTGCGGGGCTTTGATGTATCTTACGCTGCTTATGTATAGGCAATTTTTAGAGCACTCGTAGATTGGCCTGCGGCAAAACGAATGTACAAGAGGTCTTACTTTATTCCCATATCACTAGCTAATGCACCGATTCCAGTATCTGTTGTGTAGTAGGAGCCGGTCGTGGTCCACTCATTGCGAGATGTCTGAATGCAGCTGGACGAGCTAAAAGAGACGTATTTGTGTACGCCGTTGAAAAGAATCCAAATGCATACGTTACGTGAGCTGCATCTCACAATTCATGTGTCAATGCCATAAACCGCTAAGATAGCCATCGACAGGTTACAACAAAGGAAAGATAGTGAATGGAAGGACATCAATGTTCAACTCCTCTTTGGTGATATGAGGAGTCTGAATTTACCGGAACCGGTGGATATACTCATTAGCGAATTGTTAGGTTCGTTTGGAGACAATGAACTTAGTCCAGAATGTTTAGATGGGGCACAGAAATGTTTGAAACGTACGTTCTACATTTCCCATTCCCAACCAAGTACCGACACAACCTCCCAGCAACTGGTATATCGATACCTTCATCCTATACCTCTCATCTTGCCCCTCTATCCTCATCAAAACTCTACAATGAAGCACGCGCATTGAGAAGTGACTCGTTGGAAACACCTTACGTTGTGATGTTCCAAGCCGTCAATATCTTGAGTGAGGATAAGTCAGAATGTGGATCGAAAATCCAGGAATGCTGGGAGTTTGAACATCCCAGAAGGGATAGTGGGAATGAGAATGGGGATAGTGGTAGTATGGTGGTGGTGGATGAGAGAGGATTACCATTAACGAATCATCACAATGTGAGAAGTGCGAGATTAAGGTTTTGGATTCCGCATGCTGGAGTATTACAGTGAGTGGGTTCGAGTTTGATTCATGGTTGACAAGTTATTATTGTTATCTCGTCGGGTAGTGGGCTGGCCGGATACTTTGAGGCTGTGAGTCAGTTGTTCGTTCGTTCTGTCAGCTCGGGTGTTCATAATATCCCATAGATTTTGTACGGGAATATTGGACTTAGCATACATCCGCATCGAAAAAACCAGGTATCAAAAAACATGTTAAGCTGGTTCCCATTATTCTTTCCGTTCAAAGTACGCTTCCTATAAATAATGACACATGACAATAATAATTCGACAGGAACCACTCTACTTACCGAGCAATTCAGAACTGCAGGTCTCAATATGGCGGTTAACAAATGATCGTCAAGTATGGTACGAATGGCACGCGGAATCGTTTTTAACGATTCCTATTATGCCTCCTGGTGTTAGATCAGATCATTCGGATCTTGGAACACCAACATCTGCGTCGGTGTCACAGGGGCGGACAATGTCTCCTTTGAGTGCACCGGGTCCATTGGCAGACGATGAGTCATTGTTTATGGGTAGGAGTATGGGTAGTGGAAGCGTTGGAGAAAGTATTACTTCTTATAATGGAGGAGGGAATGGAGAGGGAAGTGTGAAAGGGAGTGAAAGTGGTGGGTTGAGGACACCTGGGAGGTTGAATAGGAGTGGGTCTGGGTCTGGGTTTGAAGTTGTGAAGATTGGACATACGAGCTTGCACAATCCTGGAGGGAGGAGTAGTTGGATTGGGTTGTGAGGAGGTAGGATGAAATTTGTTCCGTAAGGTTGGATCCTGTCATGATGGCTATAATTATGTACGAATGTGTGTATTCTGGTTTCATCGTGAAAGTTAGAAGCCTCATTATCTACTATTCTACTTAGAGTGTATGGTATTAGATTCCTACTTCTCCTAATTAGTGCAGCAGAGCCATGAACGAAAATTTCCATTCAGTCCCCCAGTCTACAACGCTAGAGCCGAACACCTGTCCCCTTCCTCAAAAGGAATGTCTTGAAGACAAAAATAGATCCGGAAATTTCGAAAAGGGCGTGAGAGTGAAACTTTGGGGGGGTACTAAAAGCCCGACTCCTTTACGTTATCCGGTCTTTCCTCATCCCCGTCACTGCTTGCTCCTGTCCCTTCTTCCATTCCTTTCGAAGTCATTCATTCATCCTGTTAAATAACAAGTCTTCCATTCTTCCAATCATCTGATGATGAAGTACTCGACTTTTGTTGCTGCTGTTGCTCTTGTTTCTGTGCAGTCCGTCTGGGGACTGATGATTAATACTCCGTATGTGGTCTTATTGTGGGGCTGAGGCGTGGTGGCTGACATCGTTTCTGGTTTGTAGCACGAGTGTTGTGCAATGTCGTATGTATCAATTTTTACTGTTCAACACGAGTATGTGGTTCATGCTAATTATTTTTGTTCAGAGCCGATTTTGCTTACATGGAGTGGTGGTCAACCCCCGTATTTCTTGTCTGCTCTTCCTGGTGTGTCCTGCTGGTGTACTACATTTGTGCCCATGTGCTGATGGGAACTTAGGTGGTCAGGCGTCGGCTCCTGCTGTGGGTTTGGATATATTCTTCCTGCTACTGAAATTCACGTTTCTGCACGTTATTAGCTCAAAAGTTGGGACTCCACGAGCGACACGAGTGTAACCTGGACTGTGGATCTCCAAGCAGGGACCTCTCTGTGAGCATTATGATTACCTTCCATATAGATAGATGTAAGGGACTGAGTTGGCTGCTTTTTATTTGTGTTTAGAACTATGTCCATAAAGGACAGCACTGGTGCTATAGCTTATTCGGATGCAGTCACAATTCAATCTAGTAGCCAGACCGAGTATGTTCACTCTATTCTCTGTTTGTCCTTATTCACCAACCGTGATTTTCCCAGCTGTCTCAGCAGCGGCGGCGGAAGTGCATCTCCCGCTGGTTCAGGCAGTTCGTCTCCCGCTCCTCCTGCCGTATCTAGTACTAGTACTAGCGCTGCTCCCTCTGTCACTTCGGCTCCGTGAGTGCCGTATCAGACCTATCAAATGTCAAGCAGAATCTGATTGACGTTATAGCAGCAGCAGCAGCAGCGGCAGCGGCAGTGTAGCGGCAGCAACTTCGAACTCTGCTCACACAACCGGTTCTCAGGCTGCTGTTGTTTCCGCTAGGCCGAATGCTGCTGTCGGTGGCTACTCTGCCGAGGTTGTAACTGGTGGTCTTGCCAGCTTTGTTGCTGTCGCTGGTGCTCTCCTGTTCTAGGTTAACTCTCTTCTTTCTGCTCTGAAATGGACATTATCATCATCATCATCGATAGGTGATGACCGCTTATCTAGTACAATCGTAAATATACCACTGTCTGAATAGTATGAAGGCACGTGATTATGTTGATGGATGAGACTCTGAGCACGTGGTATAGCGCGATTGTGAAAAGGAAAAGACTTCTTGTCGCCCAAATCAATCAATCCATTCACGTGTTCTTTTTTAACCCCTCGTGGAAGCGTTGGATCGACTGGCTTAGACAGTTACTTGACAGTCATTCGACACAGCCATTCTCCTTTTCCCTATCTATTTGGCTTTCGGATTTTCTCTCTACTTATTTAATACCCGTTCATGGCGATTGCTGTCGACACAGATACAGTTCCTGCTGCGCCGCAGCCGGTAACTAGCACTCAGGACATTGCCGAATCTTTGGTTTCGGCCGCGTCGGATGTTGTTGCAAAAGAGGGTCAAGATGCTGGGACATCGGATGCACAGCTTTTGACTGACAATGATAATGGTGCCACGTCATTATCAAAGGCTGAAGAGCCTGTATGTGTTGGTTTTTTGGTTAGAAATTTTGCATTTGTGACTCGAGTAATTGATTACTTACCAAGGATGTTGCGAACGTTGTGCCTGATGCTGAGAAGCTTGAGGATTCAAATACTGTGGAGATAGAGGACAATGGATTGAAGAAATTCGATGATGATCATGTAGTAGCTGTGAAGGATGCTGATATTGCCAACAGTATCTCTACAAACGTACGTCCTGGCGAATTATACATAATTTTGTAAATTAGATTTATTGACATCCACCTCTCTCCCTGACATAGGGGATGACCAATACTGATAGTCAGAAGATCAACAACGTCACCCGTACTAGTACATCTGAGGAAACACCTGAGGCTGTGAGTGTTGTCTTGTTTTGAAGCTTATTCTTATCCCGATTGCTGTCAAGTTTGTAACCGAAGTGAGTCCTAGCACTCAAGAGTCCACTCTGAGTATGAAACCCACAAGTTGTGTGAGTGTTTGCGTTGTTTGGATATTCTATCTTGGGGCTTAATTGTTTGTGACAACGTATTTGCAGGATACGATAGAGACCGAAATTGCGTCAGGATTGACGGTTAATAGTAATCCTTCAATCCCGACAGTCGTGGAGGTAAGTAATATGTTCGAGATTCAGGTCGTATATATTATTTCGATCGCTTTAGGGTGAGGCGCCGGTCATGGAACAACAAGGAGCGCAGACGATCACCGACACGTCCTCTCATGTACATTAAGCTTTTCTCATACAAATCGACCTTTTTTCGGGTACTCATTCGGTTCCTTTAAAGGTTAACGGAAAGATAACGAAACTCGATCCAGCTGAAGAAGACGATACTCAAGTTGAACTCGTGACTGAGAAGGTGGCGGATGCTGATCTCGGTAACGCCGAGAAAGAAGCCACGAGCTTGAAATCAAAAGGGGTTGAAGATAAGACTGCAGGGTCTGATGTGAAAGAAGAAGCTGCTATGGAAATTAAAACCGATGTGAGTCATGTCGAGTCTGCGATACCAAAAATCAACATACAGATTGAGGAAGCCCCTGGTATGTTGTTTAACGATCTTGGTTGAATTAGTATATACTTACCATATACTCATTCATCATAGAAACAATAAACGTTGATGACAGTCCAATCGCTGTCCAGGTTGTCGCACCAACGCCTGCACTTGTTGATAACCGCCAACTGGAAGAATCAGATACCGAAAACACCGATATACCAGAAAAATTTCATGCAGAGGCCACCTCTACGGATACCATTCTGTTCGAAGATGTGATCACTGAGGGCACTGCGACTCCTCGTGCCAAACCCGAGGTTAAGGAATCAACTGAAGAGAAAGTTGGTGATAAAGAAGAGGCAGTTGAGATTGAAAGTTTAGAGGTTACCCCATCAGCCACTGATGAGGTGTACCTGATCAAGGAAGAGATGTCTACCGCTATAGCTGAGGCCCCTGCCAATGCCGCCGAAGAAACACCCGCTGTCGACGAACTCACCGCCAACGAATCTGTTGAGACTGCCGCCGAGGAGGTGTCAGCTGTGAATTTTACGCCTGATGCTGTCGAAGAACACATTTCTGTCCAGGAAAGGGATCCTACCCAAGTCGAATCTGTTGCGGAGGAGGTCGTTGCTGCTGCAGATTTTCCTCTTGTGGAAGAGAAACCGGTGATAGATGAAGCTGCCATCGTGACTGAATCTAAGACGGTATCTACCGATAATATGGCTTCTGTTAGTATTCCCGAAATGCAGTTCACTCAAGAGGACCTTGAGGTTCCCGTTACTGTTCCTGTGCAAGATAAATCGACCATAGATGAGGTTGTCGCAACCGAAACGGAATCCATCTCTAAAGCTGCTCCTCTCACCATCGCCGAACCGCACCCTGTTCAGGATGCTCCCTCTGACTCTGCCGTTATTGCTGCTTTTGAGGGACAACACACAGAGGAAGATGTATCACATACCGCAACTGTCGACGGAGTCCAAACCTCTCAACCACCTACAATCGAAGAATCTAACGACACGACAAAAATCATGCATGAGCTCGTACCTCCCCCACCTGGTGATCTTACTCCCGAGCCTGCCGCTGAAGCTGTGGTCACTCATGAGATCCCGGCAGCCGAGGAAATTATTATTACTCAAGAAGAGATCGTTGAGACGGCCGCATTTCAAGAAGAAGTCGTAGATGCTACTGATTCCAAGAATGTGTTGACTGAACCTGTGGAGGAATCAGCTATTGTAGAGGTGGTTTGTGGCGCTGAAGCTGAGGCGACAGTAGATTTCGAGGCCCACGTTGAGGTAACTGAAGAACAATTTGTCGTGACTGGGGAGATACCTGTTACCCGGGAAGGAAGGAGGGATGGTGCGGATGTGAGGGTAACAGAGGAACCTGTTCTCGAAAAACCTGCGAAGGAGGAGCCCGTTATTGGAGAACTCACGAAGGGGGAACCCGTTCTTGATGAGTCCGTGAACGAGCCTTCTGTTGTTGAGGTATCTGTGAAGGAGGAAACCGCTTCCGAAGAGCCTGTGAACGAGCCTTCTGTCGTCGAACAGCTTGTAAAGGAGGAACCCATTGTCGAAAAGTCCATGAAAGAGCTTCCTGCTGTCGAAGAGTCCGTGAAGGAAGAACCCGCTCTCGAAGAGCTCACGAAGGAGGAACCTGCCGTTGAAGAGTCCACGAAGGAGGAATCCGTTCTTGATGAGCCCATGAAGGAGGAGTCCGTTCTCAAAAAACCTGCGAAGGAGGAGCCTGTCACCGAAGAGCTCACGGAGGAACCCGTTCTTGAAGTGTCTGTGAACAAGCTTTCTATTGTCGAAGAGTCCGTGAAGGAGGAACCTGCTCTCGAAGAGCTCACGAAGGAGGAACCCGCTGTTGAAGAGTTCACGAAGGGGGAACCCGTTTTTGAAGAGCCTGTGAACGAGCCTTCTGTTGCTGAGGTGTCTGTGAAGGAGGAGCCCGTTCTCGAAAAGTTCGTGACAGAGCCTCTTATTGTCGAAGGGCCTGTAAAGGAGGAACCTGTTCTCGAAAAACCTGCGAAGGAGCCCGTTATTGAAGAACTCACGAAGGGGGAACCCGTTCTCGAAGAGCCTGTGAACGAGCCTTCTGTTGTTGAGGTGTCTGTGAAGGAAGAACCCGCTTCCAAAGACCCTGTGAACGAGCCTTCTGTTGTCGAACAGCTTGTAAAAGAGGAACCCATTGTCGAAGAGCCCACGAAAGAGCTTCCCGCTCTCGAAGAGTCCGTGAAGGAAGAATCCGCTCTCGAAGAGCTCACGAAGGGGGAACCCATTCTTGATAAGCCCGTGAACGAGCCTTCTGTTGTTGAGGTGTCTGTGAAGGAAAAACCCGCTCTTGAAGAGCCTGTGAAGGAGGAGCCTGTTCTCGAAGAGTCCGTGAACAAGCCTCCTGTTGTCGAAGAG
>Ga0157366_1000694_pt1 | contig 14419 bp, 11 predicted proteins | sample AttbisABBM1_FD_113149 | JGI IMG/M metagenome (GOLD analysis project Ga0157366, IMG submission 113149) | Fungus gardens microbial communities from leaf cutter ant in Botucatu, State of São Paulo, Brazil - Atta bisphaerica ABBM1 | ecosystem: Host-associated > Fungi > Mycelium > Unclassified ...
AGATGGGGTTCCTGAGCCGGTCGAAGGATGGCACGGCGGACACCGCGAACGCGCTGAGGTTTGAGGATAAGGCGGGTGAGGAGCAGGTGTGGCTGCATGCTGAAAAGAATATGGACACTGAGGGGGAAAATGATGAAACCCACAGTGGTGGCAGCAACCGGACCAAGACCATCGGCGGCAACGAAACGACCGAGGTGAAGAAAAACCGCACTGAAACGGTCGATCAGAATGAAACCATTACTGTTCATCAGAACCGTACTGAGACGGTGGATGGAAATGAAACCATCACCATACACAGTAATCGTACTGAAACGGTCGATCAGAACGAAAATGTGCGAATCGGGCAAAACCAGTCCGTTACGGTTAATGGCAATCAGACGCTTAAGGTCGATCAGGCCAAAACTGAAACAATCGCACTGGCTTCCATGCTTAATGTCGGACTGGCTCAGAATACGAATATCGGTGCAGCCTATGTGCTTAACGTCGGCGCTGGCTGGATGACTAATGTCGGCGCAATGCAGATGCACAATGTTGGCATGAAATATTCGCTGAATGCCGGGCGGGATATCGCACTTTCTGCCGGGACAAACGCCGAGTTCAGTGCTGAAGACAAAATCACCCTGGTATGTGGCGAATCGATGATCGTGCTTGAGCAGAATGGCACCATCACCATCAGCGCGAATAAGATCAAGCTGGTCGGTGAGAAGGTGATTGATATCGATGGTACACAGATAGACATCAACTGATTATGGAAAATTTTGTCAATTACAGCGCCTTTCCGGCGCTGCTATTTGAGTCGCTTGATCAGCATGACCATGGTTTTAATGTACTGGTGGCTCGTGTCAGTTATGACCTGGATATTATCAGCGGCAGGCTGACCTTGTGTGAAGATCAGGGAGAACTGGTCGAGCAGGATCATTACTACGATGAGCCCGGCACCAGTAGTGTACGTTTTGAAAGTGACCTGGCACCTTACAAACCCAGACTGGATGTGGTGATCAATGGCAGTGCGTGGGCACCTGAAGATAAGCCTGCACGGCATTTTACTGCAGGCGCCCGCATTGGTGACTTCACCCGCCTTCTGAATGTTTATGGCCCGCGTGAGTGGCGAAAAATGGTCACCGGCTGGCAACTGACGGATGCCAGACCCGTAACGCGACTGGATTTACGTTATGAATTTGCTCAGGGGGGGTGTTACCGGCTGGAAGGCGGAGAAGAGCTGGCTTCATCTGCCAACAGTGTTGGTGTTGGCTGGCTCCCGGCAAAAGCACAAAAAGAACTGAAACTGCAGCGCATTCCTGCCCCCCAGTTTGAATTGCTTCCACAGCCTGTAAAAAAAATCGACGATGAAAATCTGCCGGCTGGATTTGGTTTCTATGGTCGGGGCTGGCATCCGCGCATTGCATTTGCCGGGACTTACGATGAAACGTGGAAACAGCATCGACATCCGTTTCTGCCCGCAGATTTTAGTTTCGACTACTGGTGCGGTGCGCATCCCTGGATGCAATTTCCCTTACCTAAACCCATGACGCATATTCCTGTCACTCTAAAAAACCTGATATCGCATCAGGAAAAGAGCGGACAGCAGATCGATTTTTCTGTGCCGGTAGAAACATTATTTGCCTTTGTGACCACGCAGCAGGGCGCCGGAGTAGCATATGATTTGCAACTCGACACGCTGGTTATCGATTTACCTACTCGCCGGATTCACTGCAGTTATCGCGCTGTCTTCTCCGAGCAACTCGAACCCGCTATGACAGAGCTACGCTTTATCGCATCTGGTGAGCGTCAAATGATGATGAAACGCGCACAACAGCAACTTAACGATGGTGAGGCTGACAGTTTTATCCCGCTGCCACCTTCCATGCTGGCTAATATGAACGGGGAGCGACGCTATGGCGGATAACTATGCCGCACGCAAAGATGGCGTATATAAAGTCGTTGGATTAGCGCCCGATCTCTGTTTCACCCCCGGCATTCAGCCACCGGTACCTTATCCGGTAACGGCTACACTGGCACCGTCGAAAAGCACCGTAGATAGCGTGAAATTTAATGGTCATCCGGCATTTGTCTACAAAATCAGTTATGTGCCTACCACGATTGGTGATGCAGCAGGACGCAACAAAGGTGTAGTCAGTGGGACGGTTGAGGGAGACTGCTGGTCAATAGAACACAGCCCGGATACGTATATTGGTGGATTTCCTCTGAATCGCGTGCAGGATATGTTTGCCATGAATGGCAAAGCTCTTGGTGGACGCGGCGGGAATCTGACCAAGAAAGAGACATGGGAAAGGCGAAAAGCGCTGATTGAAAAAGGCAAGAAAAGCAAAGATCCTAAGGTAGTGCAGGCAGCTTTGCGGCTTGAGCAGAATAATACCGGTATGGAGAAGGCGAGGCTGGCTGACTACGTTTATGAGCCCCGCGATCCTACTAAGCCTATGCCTGACATCCCAGAAGGCTGGAAAGATATTAGTGATGATCCTAAGGCTTTGGCTAAATATAACCTTACGCCTAAATCATTAAAAATCGCGAAAGAACCCGGATTTCGGGCAAGGGTTTATGAACCAGATGAAGCGGTTTTTGGAAAAGATATGTCTGCATCCGTCGTATTCAGAGGAACGAGGATGACTGAAGCTGTTGACTGGAAAAACAATCTACAACAGGGCATAGGGGTAGAGTCCAAATATTACAAGCAGGCTGTAACAATAGGCACGTCTGTTCGACGCTCTTCTGCTCCCATTGATATGACCGGGCACTCTCTGGGAGGTGGGATGGCTTCTTCGGCTTCACGTGCTAGTGGAAGAACAGGCTGGACATTCAATGCTGCAGGATTGAAATCGTCTACGGTTAAAAAATACAGTGGTGAGGCGCCACCTTCTGAAACAACAGAAAATATTTCAGCTTATCGTGTCAATGGTGAAGTTCTTACTATGATCCAGGAACCGGGGTTTTGGGCAGGAGCTGCTGTTGTTGGCGGGTTAGGATGGGCTGGATTTAAAAAGTTTGGCCCCTGGGGAGCGGTTGCAGGCAGTGCGCTAGGCATGGGATTGATAATGTCGCCTTCTGCGGTCGGTAAGAAGCATCCTATGGAGGGTGGTCAGGGAAGCGCAATTGATAAGCATGGGATGGATCAGGTAAAACACTGTATAGAACTGGAGAAAGATAATGATGAGAAATTATTATCTTTAATTTAAGGAGAAAAAATGATCAAATCTTTTTTTAGAAAAATAGTCCGTTATAGTGGGTTTGTGTTTTTAATATCGGTTTCAGGATGTCATGCAATGAGTAAATATCCGCCAGAGCAATTTTTCCACGGTACGCAGTTGAGTTTAGCCCAGGCTATCGTCAGTGAAAATATCGCCGAAGTGAAGAAGATAACCCCTGATACGTCGCTAAATAAACCCGGCGAGCAGGACATGACCTTGCTCTATTTTGCCTTGCAGCAAGCGCAGGATAGAAAAAGCCAACAATTAGAAATTATGAGTCAGCTTGTCAAAGCTGGCGCTGATCCGCTTCAGGATGTCCCTGATATGGGTAGTGTTGCAGAAGTCGTTGCCACTTCTCCGCATCCGGAGTTTATGAAGGCATTGATTGACGGTGGGATGAACGTCAATGTGAAAGTTCAGGGGCAACCCTTACTGCATGATGCTGCATCGGACGATACCATAAAAACGTTAGCATTGATGGTGGAGCGTGGTGCAGATGTGAACGCTACAGATTCGCTGGGGAAATCGACTGTAATGGCTGCACTGGATGGAATGCAGTTAGACACTGTCGAGTGGCTATTAAACCACGGAGCGAATCCCAATAGTGTTGAAACAAATACTGGCTGGTCTTTTATGCGCCAACTGGACGATGTGATCAAACGGAATAATGGAGAGAAAGGTGCTACGCAGGACAAGCTAATGGAAATACTTAAGCTTGCTAAGCAGAAAGGTGGGCGGGCTTAGTTCAGGCTTTGAAGATAAGTTTGTGGCGGGTTGTCGTTAGCGAAGAGACAAGGATGTCTTTCTGTTTTTTAAAAAGGCTTAAATTTTATTTTTTAACATCAATAGAGTTTTCTTTTAAAAAGCACGTTGAAATTTGAAGTATTTCTCAATATCTTTACTGCTCTTTCTCTGGTAGGGGCTTATTTTTTGTTCAGCCAGGATCTGGCGCTATAAAAAATTAATAGATAAAGGGCTATTGGCACATCTGATAGCATTAATTTAACTCGTTTTCGTCAGGCAGGGAATTAAATTAATCCTGCTGCCAGAATTGATAGATAATCTTTAGTATCTTGTCCGAAAAATAGATTTCTGTTTAAATCGGTTTTGGAGTCTGTAAAGATCTTTAATATTTTAGACATTACCAGAGGTGCAGGTTGAATCATTTAAGAAGGATGATTTTTTTATTTTCTTTTTTAACTCTTCAGGCTTGTGATGATGTTAAAAAAATCCATCCGGAAGAACACTTCTCAGGAAGTCAGTTACAACTGGCGCAGGCAATTGAAGATGGTAATGTTAATGAGGTAGAGAAATTATCAACGCAGACTGATCTTAATAAGCCTGGCGAAAAGGGCTTGACGATTTTGTATTATGCCCTCAGTGAAGCTCAAAAAAAGGACATTAACAGACTCAATGTAATGAGTGCTTTAGTGAAGCATGGCGCTAATCCTCTTCAATACGTTGTCGACATGGGATCTGTGGCAACTAATACAGCGGGATACGCAGACCCTGTGTTTTTTAAAGCCTTAATCAAAGGCGGGATGGATAAAATGCGAGATTTGAAAGCACGCCGATAATATTTTATGCAACCAATGAAAGATCCTTCCCGACTCTGAAATATCTTGTAGAGATTGGTACTGATGTCAATGCAAAAGATAGCTTAGGTCAAACGGCAATTTTTCAAGGTCTGTATGGTCAACAATATGATCAGGTTGAATACCTTCTCAATCATGGCGCAGATGCAAATATTACTGATGTTAATAATGTAACTTTTAATCAGTTTTTGGATAAAATTATTAGTAACACAAATAAAGATAATGTAAAAGCTATTGATAAGCTGAATGAAATAAAAGCGCTGGCACAAGGAAATCGATAGGGTTTAGTCCAGGCTGAGTGGTATGGGGTAGTTGTATGTAATTCGCCAGGCAATATTAGTGTCAGCCTGTCCTGTACCGCTATGCTTAAACCATAAAAACAGACTTCTTGTCATTATTCGGGATAAGTTCCTTGATTCTGCATCGGATAGCCTTTGTGACAAGCTCTGATTACTGCATATTATTTTTGATCCCATTCCCGCAATGATCAAAAGCAGACCGGGCTGGCTTTTCCTATTATCGCGCCGCCTGATGTGACCTCTTATTCCCTGGTAAATTCGTTTTATCAATAACTTTATTCTTCATCCTGTAAATGTTCGCACGGAGCTCCAATGGCAACCGGAAATACGATTGGTAAATTACAATATGCGCCTGCGCCACAAGGCCATGTGGCGGCGGGCAGTGCCAACCCGCCGAAAAAGAAAAGCTGGTGGAGCAATTATGGCGACTGGGTGCATACCGGCCTGGATGTTTTAGGTGCCGTACCGGTTGTTGGCGCAGTTGCCGACGGCGCGAACGCGGCAATTTACACCGCAGAAGGCGATTATGGTAACGCAGCACTTTCAGCTGCTTCGGCGGCAGCTAACTTTGTACCCGGCGGGGGCGCTGCGTTTAAAGCGGGGAAACTGGCCGCAAAGGCAGGTAAAGCAGTCGAAGCCGCGAAAGCGGGCAAGGGTATTGCAAAAGAAGGTGCTGAGCTGGCAGAAAAAGCAGCAGCCAAAGATGAAACGACCGCCGCTAAAGCCGAAGCTAAAGCCGCTAAAAAAGAGGCTGATGAAGTTATCAGCGCCAAGAAAGCGGGCAGTGAAAAAGGGGGCAGCGATAAAGGCCATGCTCAGAAAAAGACTGAACCGTGTAAAATTCCGGCAAGGCCTCTGCCGCAGGTGGAAATGGCGGTAGGTAGTCCGGTTAACCCTGTGCTGGGTATCAAGCTGCTGTTTGGCCCTGAAGACAATGATTTCTCTTTCCCGGCCTCGGTCCCCCTTAACTGGCAACGCTACTATTTTTCTGACGAAACGGGTAATGGCTGGCTGGGGCAGGGCTGGTCTCTGCCCATCTCACAGGAAGTGCGCAGAAAAAATCATTTGCTGATATTGATCGATGAGCAGGGGCGCGAAATAGAGTTTCCTTATCCTGAGGCAGGACGCAGGCCACAACTTCATCGCTATGAACAGCTCTCTCTCTCACAACCGCAGGCAGAGGAATTCTGCATTTCAGACGCGGATGAAAGTCAGCACTGGCACTTTACGCATAAAGCTGAATCTGACCGCTGGCTGTTATCAGCCATCAGTGACCGTCACGGCAACCGCCTGACACTGCGTTACGATACCCGGAATCTGCCTGTACAGATTGAAGATAGCGCTGGCCGTCGATTTAATATCACCTTTTCATCATTTTCATCGGATACGGGTATCCCCTTAATCCGTATCACCAGCGTCAGCGTCTGTTATCCGTCTGACCCTCTGAATGCTGAAATTCTGTGCCGCTACGATTATTCGACGCAGGGCGATCTTATTGCTGTGCGTAACGAGCTCAACGAGGTGCTGCGTGAATTCCGCTACCGCAATCATATTATGGTGGCGCATCGTCGCGCGGGCGAGATGGAGTGTTTTTATCATTACGACACCTATGCTCCGGAAGGAAAGGTCCTGGCACATCGTGACAGCCTCGGCGGGGAATGGCGTTTTGAGTATGACCATCAGTCCACAACGGTCACGGATGCCCTGGGACGCGTAACCCGTTACGACTTTGACGATAACCAGGAACTGATCGGCTATCAGGATGCGATGGAAGGTTATATTCGTATCAGACGGAATGTTCGCGGTCAGATGACAGAACTCACCGATCAGTGCGGTCGGGTAACGCGTTACCGCTATGATGAACGTGGCAACTGTACAGCCATCATTGAGCCAGACGGTCAGACTACACGTTTTGACTATCACGAACGCTGGAATATGCCGGTTCGTATAACCAACATGCTGGGTGGCACCCGGGAATTTAGTTACGACACAGCAGGAAACTTAATCCGCTTCTCGGATGAGATAGGTCGCATTACAGAATATAACCATGACGATCGCGGCAATCTGGTCAGGGTGCGTGATGCTGCAGCGGGCGTACAAACGTTATGCTGGAACCAGGCCAACTTCCTTATCAGTCATACCGACTGCTCGGGCCGAACCACCGCCTTCGATTATGATAAATATGGCTGGATGAAGCAGCAGACTGATGCAGCAGGCTGCCTGACGCAGTTTCTTAACCGGTGGAATGGCCTGCCTCAGCGGATAGTGCATGCTGATGGTGGATCAGAGAGTTTTGAGTTTGATCGCTGGAAACGTCTGGTTGCATGGCAGGATCCTCAGGGGCAGATTATACGCTGGACACTGGCAGCGGATAGCGTGCCGCTATCGCGAACTGATGCACTCGGCCATAGCATTGGTTACGAATACGATCTGGCCCGTCGCCTGATCGCACTGACTAATGAGAACGGTGCGCGATATACATTTCGCTACGATGCCCGGGATAACCGGGTGGAGGAGCGCGGTTTTGATGGCTGTAAAACGCGTTATGAATATGATGAGAGTGGCTGGCTGCTGGCTCGCATTGAAGAAGGCGATGGCAGCGGGCCGGTAATCCAGTCACGCTATCAGCGTGACGCGGCCGGGCGATTGCTGGAAAAAATGGTGTCGCGCGGAGGCGATGCAATATGGCAACGTACCCGTTATCGTTATGATGCGCTGGGACGTCTGACTGCAGGGGTTAATCACGGCGGTCGCTCTGAGCTGGAATGGGACGATGCAGGTCAGTTACTTGCTGAGCGGACGCTGGTTAGGGGGCACCGTTACGAACTGCGCCACAGCTATGATGAGCTGGGTAATCGGACGCATACCACCTTGCCGGATGGCCGGGAACTGAAGCAGTTTTATTACGGCAGCGGGCATCGGGTCCAGGTTAACTTTGGTAACCGGGTCATCAGCGAAAGCGAACGTGACGTCCTGCATCGGGAAGTGCGACGCACCCAGGGCGCAATCACCAGTGAATATCTGCACGACGAGATGGGACGGCTGATAAGCCAGCGTGCGGGCCGTGGCGCTCAGTCAGCGGTGGCACGCGAGTATGTCTGGCGGCGCGATGGACAGCTGACGCAGATGACAGATAAATACACGGGCGATTATCGTTACGAATATGACGCGCTGGGACGCATGACGCGGGCGCGTGATGAGTATTTTGCCTTTGACCCGGCGCACAATCTGCTGAGCGAGGCCCAGGCGCACCCCCTGCAGGATAACCGACTCAGGGTTTATGAAGATAAACGCTGGACCTATGACTGTTTCGGCAATGTGACGCGCAAACAGAGTGGCCGACACACAGATCAGCAGTTTATCTGGAACGCTGAACACCAGCTGACCGAATCGGTGAGCACCCGAAACGGGACCGAACAGCGAACCACCTACGGCTACGATGCATTTGGCCGCCGAAGCTGGAAACGCGATGCTTTTGGTATTACGCGCTTCATCTGGGAAGGCAATCGCCTGCTGAGTGAGGTGAGAGGCTCACGCCAGCACCTCTGGATTTACGAGGATGGAAACTTTGCTCCCCTGGCGCAGATCAGTCTGCAGCAGGGTCAAACGGAGAATGAAGCTCAGGTTAACTGGTATCACAATGATGTGTCAGGTCTGCCACGGGAGCTGACCGGAACTGATGGCAGTGTGGTCTGGCGTGCCGTCTATCGTGCCTGGGGTAATACACTGCGCACAGAGCAGGTCGCAGTAGAGAATGCAGAGCCGATTTATCAGCCGCTGCGCTATCAGGGTCAGTATTTCGATGCGGAAACAGGTTTGCACTATAACCGTTTTCGCTATTATGATCCGGATGCGGGCAGGTTTGTGAGCCAGGATCCAATAGGGCTTGCTGGTGGGGTTACCCTTTACCAGTATGCGCCGAATCCGCTGAGCTGGGTGGATCCGCTGGGTCTTTCTAAATGCGACCCAGATACATCGACAAAGCAAGGGTATCATAATGAGACCTATGCACCTAAGCCGGTTAAACCAGAAAATGCGGTAGATAAATGGGATGAATTCCTTGGGCCTGGTCCTCATTCAAACAATCATCCAAGAACAGGTTTGCCTGATCCTGATAGAATAGTATCTGCCGATGGGAAAAGAAGCATTCGTTATGGAAATCATGAAATGAATAGTAAGCCAACGAAGCATCATTATCATGAAGAAATATGGACATATGATCCAGTTGAAAACGTGATGAATGTCGATAATAGTGTTGTTAGGGTACCATTAAAAAAATGAAGATTATTCTCAATGATAAAATAGATGAGAGCTTGGTAAGCTTTGAGTCCGATTTAGGTTGCGGCATCGCTGTTTGGGAAGGCAATAAATTTTTATTACGCCAATCTTATGATGTTGAATTGGAAATTGACGGCGTTTTTGAATGGGGGGTGGATATCTTACCTGAAAAAGAACATGTTTTTCGCGTTGATATAGTTGAGGGTTTAATATGGTTTAAAGCTCAGGTAGTATCATATGAAGATGATGGTGTTTTAGTTTTGTCACTTGGGAATGATGTCGTTTTTATAGAGGTTTCGGGGGGGGAGGAAGTAGATGGTTATATATCTTTCTATACAACCCCTGATAAGATTTCTCTTTTTCCTATTGAGTTATAATTTTTTAAATTTGGGATAAGAGATCTACGCTTTTTTAGATTTTTCTCTGCCTATCTGCCTGGCACTTTTCCAGTCCTTTATCTTTTTATAAAGATAATAAAGATACATGGTATGAGACTGCGGATCAAACTGAAAATATAAGAAGTGTGGCTCCAAAAGCTGTTACTCATGAGAAGAATCATCATATATTTTATATTGGTGGTAGTTATGAAGGAAATAGGTGGTTTTTGGATATTAAAATTCAACGTATTGATATAATTGATAAAATATCAGGTGTATTGGCAGGTAATGCTAAGAGAGATGACGTGTCTAAATGGGCATTTAATATTTGTGATGATGACTCATTAAGATTAGAAGATCCCATTATTTTAAAATGCTTGAAATTGCTCGGAGCTGTGGATTTACCGTTCTTCAGAACGGGATTTTTTATACACGGACAATGATCTTCGCTACTGGATAAACGAAATTGAGAATGAATAACAAAACGGAAGCGATCTTAACGATCCTTCCGTCTTTTTTCATTCAGCTGCTGGCCTGTGCCAGGAGTGTATCGTTCTGATGCCGAGTATGTCTGGCATCCCGCTTCTGTTCCACACTTTCAAAGGCACCGAAGCGCTGTGTAAAAAGATTCTGGCTGGTAATTCAATTTTAAAACGGATGGCAACAGCATGGAAATCGTGACATTATTATTCTTTTTATTAGTGACGGTATATTTTATCTGGAGCAGTAAGTTTTCCTATGGAAAAAAGCTGGTTGTTATAGACAAAGCTTTTATCAGGACCTTCATCGCTATTGGATTCGTGCTTAAAGGACTGACAGCTATATTCCGGGTTTTACCTCAGACGCTTATGATTGCCAAGTGGTAAGTTGCCGAATGGTGTTTGTGAAACGGTTGTTTCCATGGGGAATTTAGATAGAGGGATATACTATCAAGTTTATGGCTTAAAACAGGAGGGATTTATGATTGAAGCTAAGGTTGTTAAGTCACGCCAAGGTGACTTTAATTTACTGTGTTCGGGTAATGAATGGTTTATAGGCGTTCTTATTCCAAATTTTTATCCAAATACACATTTTGATGTTAGCAAAATATTTATATTAGATGAAAATGACATTCTTCATAAAGATGATTTTGACTATTTAATAAGGTTGGCCGAGTCTGTTCGTAAGGATTGGGTCGGTTTCTCTGATAGAGAAGTTGAAAATATTAAAGTGGTGAAGTGATTTATAATACGTAATAAATAGTTCCTCTTCCCAGAAAATCGCATTTTTAGAGATTCAATTCTTAGAGGTTTTTGCATTAAGTTACTCCAGGATAGGTTTTTGGTAGTCTATGCGCATAAATAAGGTAGGCTCAGGGGGGGGGTATTTAGATCTGCCTTTGCTCTCAAACGAGAATGGTGCATCATGGTTATGATAAATAAAGAAGAATATACCGCTCTTGACTACATTAACGATGCTATTGATATCACTAATCAAAGAGCCTTAGATAAGCCCGATTTTATAGTTTTTCAGGTTGCTCTGAAACAGCTTATTTATGTAAAAAAAATATTAACTGGTGAAGAAAATGATAAAAGTGTCCTGCATAGTATGAATCTGGGGAGTCTGGCTTCCAAAGAGTTTGATACAACTGACCCAGAGCTTGCTAAACATCTTTCAAACGCAAATTATATTGCCTCTCAAATAGGTGCTGGGCTAAAAGTTATCCTTCCTCATCAAACCGATCCAGAATATGAAAAGCGTAAAAAGAGATATTTAAAACCTCAGAAATAAATGGATGTTGATATATTAATTTATAAATCTAGTGTAAGTAAATGAAATGAGATAACATTATAAAATTTCCTCGTGTTTTAATTGGTTTTTTGAGATTGTTTGAGGGTGTGAATTTGTAAGGATTTTTTATGATTGATCTAAGAGCTGGCGAGTTTGAAATTTTTGTCTATGCGAAACGTTATGCTCATTTAACGCCTCAACCTTCGCGGCAGTTAATGAATAGAATGTCTTTTGATCCTAAACCCTTGAGAAGCCATCCTGATGATGGAGCTAAACCAGAATGGATGAAATCGCTCCCTCAAAAAATCAATAATGAGCAAGCATTAGATAAATGTCAGGGCGCTTTAATCGGCTTGGCGGTTGGAGATGCTGTTGGCACGACTCTGGAATTTATGCCAAGAGATAAAGCTCACGTTGATGATATGGTTGGAATGGGACCTTTCTCTCTTAAACCCGGTGAGTGGATTGATGACACCTCAATGGCGCTGTGTCTCGCTGAAACATATATTGAAAGCAATAAATGTGATATCACATTATTTCGTAAAAAACTGCTTAGCTGGTATAAAAATGGGACAAATAGTTCAAATGGCGTGTGCTTTGATATAGGTAACACAACGCGCTTTGCGCTTGAGCAATTTGAACAGCACGGGCCCTCCTGGATGGGGAATACTTCTCCTGAAACAGCTGGTAATGCTGCATTAATTCGCCATGCTCCGGCTGCTATTTTTAGAAGAAAATCTTTTGTTGATGGTTGGCGTGATGCCGCGTTTCAGAGTAAAGCTACACATTACGCTCCAGAATCAATTAATTGTTGTCGTTTTTTTAATGTAATACTTCATTATCTTTTAAACGGTTATAATAAGAGCGAAAGTTTTGCGCCTCATCTCATGGCCACATCACTACGTGTCCTGCTTATCAATGCCGGTGAATATAAAGAAAAGCAGCGTGATCAGATTCGCTCATCAGGCTATGTCATCGACACCCTTGAGGCCGCATTATGGGCCGTCTGGCATACAGACAATTTCAGAGATGCCATTTTGCTGGCGGCAAATCTTGCTGATGATGCTGACAGCGTGGCAGCAACCGCAGGTCAGCTAGCGGGCGCATTGTATGGACTGTCGGGCATTCCTCAGGAATGGGTTAATAAAATAGTCGATAAAGACAGAATTCTTTCGATGGCAGAAGAGTTGTTTCAGCTTGCACCGGAAGAAAAAAATTGATGATAAAATCCCATATCAGATATGGGATTTTTTTAACAAAACCTGGCGTTCAAATGAAATTTTTTTCTTATATCATAAATGCGTCGGATTGAATGTTCAATAATTAGGCTCAATGAAAATTTTTAGCAGCAAAGTGATATGTGATGTGTGTTTTTTGATTAAAGCCATTTAAAAGTCAACCTTCGCCTAAGTTTCCTGTCCGGTATCCAGAATGGATATTAATTACAAAAATTATCCTGTCGATTATGTTAATCAATATTACCCTTTTATGCAGGCACTGGTTTTGAAAGGTGGTTTACTCCCGTCACATATTTCTTATGACCATAAGATGCTTTAAGTAAATATCATTTAACTTTCACTGACCCACCTCACAATCAGTTCTTTCTGTACAAAAAAGCATGTGTTCTCGCATTACTGTAATGCTGCCAGTTGACGGTCTGCTACTCTACGCGTTTAGAGTCAGTGAGGCGCTCTATAAACATTTTCTGATAATTGATCTATTTTTACCAGGGATAACAATGTCATGGAAAACATAGTATTTTTGTTTTTCTTTTTAGTGACTGCATATTTTATCTGGAGTAGTAAGATTTCCTATGGGAAAAGAACCCTGGTCCGTATAGGGAAAGCTTTTATCGGGGTTTTTATCGTCATTATTGCTATTGGGTTCGTGCTTAAAGCACTGGCAGCGATAATCCCAGGTTTTACCAGGGACGCGGCAGGGGATTTAATGGAGAAAATAGGGGTGTCATTACTGTTTGTATGGGGTATGAGGTATATACTTGTTGCATTGTGCAATATGTTTGGCACTATCATGGACTTCCACAAGAAGTATAACGCTGATAATTACAGGAAGTTTTCACCGATAACCAGCAAGCTGGCACCCTGGCTGTTCATTTTTTTAAAAATCATTCTTACTTTTGGCTCTATAGTCATTTATTACGGAATCTGGCTTGCGAATTAGATTAGGAAGGGGGACAGACTATGATTATCAGTACAGGATATGATTTTCCTCTTACGTCGGGTTTTTCTGACTAACAGATCCAGCAGCGTTTTTCTAACGTCTTTATGGTAAGCCATCGAATAAGGCTATTTTTGCGGATGTATTAACCCTGAAACGCACAATTCCGGTGACGCCGCGTTCTCACGATACACTTATCTGAAAGAGTACAACCGGAACAGCGTCAGTGGGAACTCAACTCGCCATATGATGCACTGGAACAGTAAAAGACGCTTATCTGACCTGCAGCAATAGCCGCTTAATTCACCGATGCCCGTCAGTCCGGATAATCACTATGTATTTATCGTATCACTATCCTTCTGCCGGTCGGTAGACTGCGGTTCTGGAAACTCAGCTGTCGCGAGCAACTTACCGGCGCCATTGAGTTGTTCAGCACCGACGCGCGTCCTGACCATAAATTCAGAACCCATCCACCTTGCTGACTTGCCCTATCGTCAGTTTTGTCTGTACGGAAAAAAGACTATGTACTCACGTATTACCGCACAGCGGCCGGCGGACGGCCTGCTGTTCCACACGCTGAAGGGCACCGAGGCGCTGTCGCACCCGTTTGTGCTCACCGCCGAGCTGCTCTCCACCGACGCGCGCATCGACCGTCACGCCCTGCTGGGCCAGCCGGTGACGTTCACGCTGCCCACCGACGGCCTGATGAGCGCGCT